>ERZ773245.186-NODE-186-length-83920-cov-5.497454_pt1 | contig 83920 bp, 64 predicted proteins | sample MGYA00580988_ERZ773245 | MGnify/ENA primary metagenome ERZ773245 (study PRJEB29015, sample SAMEA2737792) | human gut metagenome | biome: human gut; feature: human-associated habitat; material: faeces | place: China | collected 2012 ... | reverse complement strand
CCGGCAATGGCAGTGTCGGAGTAGCTCCGGAGACGTAGCCGGTGCCTCTTTCTTTTTGGTATCTTTTTCTTTCGGGGCAAGCCGAAAGAAAAAGTACAGTAACTTAAAACACAGAAAGGAGCCAATATGACATTAGATTTCGATTTCGTACTCAGACTATTAGTAGCCGGCATCTTAGGTGCCATCATCGGCTTGGACAGAGAATACCGTGCCAAAGAAGCAGGATACCGTACTCACTTTTTAGTATCGTTGGGTAGTGCTCTCATCATGATTGTTTCCCAATATGGCTTTCAGGACATTATCAAAGAAAACAGCGTCTCGCTGGATCCGAGTCGTGTAGCAGCCCAGGTAGTCAGCGGTATCGGTTTTATCGGTGCCGGTACCATCATATTACAAAAACAAATTGTCAGGGGGCTGACTACTGCTGCTGGGATATGGGCTACAGCAGGCATCGGTCTGGCGGTTGGAGCCGGAATGTATGTAATAGGTATAGCCGCTACCTTGCTCACTCTGGCTGGATTGGAACTACTCAGCATCCTGTTCAAAAGTGTAGGGATGAAAAGCTCCATGATAACATTCTCTACCGAAAATAAGGATATCCTTAAGGAAGTATCCGATCGCTTTAACTCCCGAAATTATATGTTAGTCTCCTACAAAATGGAAAGATTAGGTTCCGGAGATACAGAAAGGTATATAGTGACTATGGTTATCAAATCCAAGCGGAGTAATGACGAAGGGCACATGCTATCACTGATGCAGGAATGGCCGGATGTAACAGTAGAACAGATAGAATAATCTTATTACTGCTTCTCTGTCATGTGTTTCCAGTAGCGTACAGGCATATCTTGTTTATGCTTCCGCGGATTTAGCCGTTCTTTGATACAGATGGCTTTAAAGTATGTCTTCCAGAGTTGCTGAAAAAGTTTCTCGTCTTTATCCATCAAGCTTTCGTCCAGCATACCCGTGACCAGATGTCCCTCGCGTGAACCTTCTTCAAAGGTAACCTGACGTACTTCTTTCAAATCATAATAGAAGCCATACGCCCGTTTTATGTCGTATATCAGCCAGGGCTGATCGGCAAAACGATCCTTAAAATGATCGATAGCCAGTGGCAGAGCATTCTTTTCCGGCTCTACCGCAGCAAAGAAGGTGCCGTCGGCAGCTTTCTGAAAACGGATAAACTGGAGCATACGAAGACGTTCCCAATCCACCCGCTTCCACATACGCGAGAATTCCAATACATCCGGATCGGCAAAATTGGTTTCAATGGAACGGGGAGCATCAATCGCCTTACGAATATAGCGGAACAAAAGCATCGGAGTTTCCTGTTCCTCCGCCAGCCAACATTGGGCAAGGCAAGACAAAGCACCGGAAGAGAGTTTCTTTTGCAAACCACGCCATACTCGCTTCGCCTTTTCTTCTTCGGTGATTACCGTGAAGACTTCATCATGAAATAAGGGTAATGGCTCTCCTTCCGGAAACAATGCATCAGGAAAAACACGACGGGAATAGGCTTCAAAAACAGAAGTCAGCAAGCCCTCGAAAGTATTATCAAAAACAAATATATTCATGGAAAAGAACTCTCTTAGTCGTGGAAATCAAGTAACAACAGCCTTTCATCCACTTTCTTCTTGTTCGGTTTCGTTATCAGCAAACTGCGCACTGCTTGCGGAGTCATTTCATTCACAGTCTTCATAGGGAGCTCATGGCAAGTAATAAAGTACTGCGCTTTCTTCATCACTATTCCTATCTTCTTCAACTCATAGAAACCTAACTTAGAAAAACGACGGGATGCCACAATCAATCTTGCCGACTTCACTCCGACACCCGGAATACGCAATAACATCTCATAATCCGCCCGATTAATATCTACCGGAAACTGCTCGGGATGGCGCAAAGCCCATGACAGTTTAGGATCAATCTCCAGGTCCAGGTCAGGATATGCATCATCCACAATCTCTTCCACCTTAAACTGATAAAAGCGCATGAGCCAATCGGCCTGATACAGGCGATTTTCACGCACCAGCGGTGGTTGCTTCAGGGCCGGCAAACGCGTATCATACGTATTCACAGAGATATAACCGGAATAATAGACACGCCTCATTGTAGGTCCTTTGTAAAGAGCAGATGAAAGAAAAAGGATATCTTTGTCCGTTTCCGCCGTAGCCCCTACAATCATCTGCGTGCTCTGTCCGGCAGGGGCAAAACGTGGTGCATGGCGGTGTTTCTTCCGTTCCTCCGAACTTTCCAATACGCCTTGCTGAATATAACGCATCGGTGCATATACACTTTTATGATCTTTCTCGGGGGCAAGAAGTTTCAGATTCTCCTCTTTCGGTATTTCTACATTAACGCTGAGGCGGTCGGCATACAATCCCGCTTCGTTCACCAGTTCACGACTGGCACCGGGGATACTTTTCAAATGAATATAGCCATTGAAACGATGCACTGTGCGCAAGTCTTTTGCCACGCGCACCAAGCGTTCCATGGTATAATCCGGACTCCGCACCACACCACTGCTCAGAAATAATCCTTCTATATAATTGCGGCGATAGAACTCCATCGTCAGATCTACCAACTCGCTGACAGAAAGCGTAGCACGCGGCAAATCATTAGAACGACGATTGATGCAATATGCACAGTCGTAGATGCAATAGTTCGTCAGCATCACTTTCAGTAGTGAAATGCAACGCCCGTCTTCAGCAAAACTATGGCAAATGCCCCAGCCGCCGACAGTATTACCCAACATACCTGGTTTGTTGGAACGCACGGTACCGCTGGACGAGCATGAGACATCGTATTTAGCCGACTCCGCCAGTATTTTCAGTTTATTGAGGACGTTTTCATTCATATCCACTACACAACTTATCACTTATCACCATAGTGCCCTTTAGCCGAAATTATTGTAACTGTCACAATTTCTTCTTCAATGGTATAAATAATACGATTAAACTTATCAATTCTCCTGCTCCAATAACCGGATAGAGTACCTTTCAATGCTTCCACTTGTCCAGTTCCCACAGTAGGGTGTTCTGCTATTTCCAAAAGTAATCTTTCGATTTTAGTAATTAATGTTTTATTTCCCGATTTCTTCAATTTAGCTAAATCCTCTATAGCCTTGGCTTCAAACTCTATGATATATTTCATCTCAGAGATTATCTATAAAGCTCTTGATTTCCTCGGCTGATTTAAGCTTTATGGCAGATTTTGTCTTTCCTGCTTTATGTGCTTTCACTCGTGCTGAAATCTCAGCCATATTTTCTGCATCTTCGAAAAAGGAATCGCCACTTGGACTGGGATTTTCTAAAACTTCCACAGAAATAGAATTTGCTTTTACCACCAAGAGGTGCTCTATGAAAGCTTTCAAACTCTTACCTTGTGAAGCAGCCAAAACCGATAAGCGCTGTAATACGTCAACAGGCAAATCTATATTTTTCCTTTTTTTCTCTAATGTCATTGTCGCCATAATAACTCCTTTCTTTTTTTACAAAGATATAAAAGATATATCATATACACAATGTATATAGTTTGAAAAAGAATTAATAAAGAGATCCGCGTTATCTTGCGGCTGAACAAATTGCTTATTATTTGATGGGTATACCGAAAATATCGGGTGGCCCTATGTTTGTACCGGATAAAACAAAAAAGACCGTTCTCATTGAGACGGTCTTTCAATTCTTTCAGTAAGCGTGCTTATTATTTAGCAGCTTCCAAAGATGCTTTGCGGAATGCTTTCATTGATTTTTCGATTTCCAAAGAAGCCTTACGTGCACGAGTACCGGCAGCTTTGTTACCATTTTCAATCTGAGCTTTTGCATCTTTCTCGAATGCTGCATACAATTCAGCAACTTTTTCAACTAATTCTTTCATAATCCTTTTCTTATTAATATTACTTCGTTAATAATGTCTGGCAAAAATACACTCTTTCTTGAAATAAATGCAGAAAAACAATATTTTTTTTGAAATAATCCGCAAAAATTGCACAAAAAAACGTCCTCTGGCGTTTTTTACCTACTTTTGCAGGCATGAAACCCCTTACAGATACGGAATACATACACTTGCTCATAGCCGAAGGCGAACACCAAAGGCAGGACTTTAAGTTTGAGATTTCCGATGCCCGTAAGATCGCAAAAACGCTCTCCGCCTTTGCCAATACGGACGGCGGGCGGTTGCTGATCGGGGTAAAAGATAACGGAAAGATTGCCGGAGTTCGCTCCGATGAGGAACAATATATGATAGAGGCGGCAGCACAAATGTACTGTCAGCCGGAAGTGAATTATACCATGCAGACCTTTCAGGCGGAAGGACGCAGCGTGCTGGTAGTGCAGATTGAAGAAAGTCTGCAAAAACCCGTATATGCCAAGGATGAAACAGGAAAACCATTGGCTTATCTGCGCATCAAGGATGAGAATATACTCGCTACACCGGTTCATCTGCGTGTATGGCAGCAAAGTGGTAGTCCGCGGGGAGAACTGATAACTTATACTGAGCGCGAACAGTTGTTGCTTGACTTGTTGGAAGAAAATGACAGTCTATCGTTAAACAGGTATTGTAGGCTGGCACGCCTTTCCCGACGTGCAGCGGAACATTTACTTGCCAAGTTCATCCGGTTTGATATTGTAGAACCGGTATTTGAAGGGCATAAGTTTCACTTCAGACTAAAATAAATGATTATTCTTCAATCCTGACTTCTACTTTCTGGATATGAAGAAAAACTTGTTTACAGAAAAACAAAAAACAGAAACTGTTGTTATTTTAGGGTATCTCAGTATGATACTTAGGGTACCTCAGTCCCATACTTAGGGTATCTCAGTCGTATACTTAGGGTACCTCAGTTGCAGTCTTAGAACGCCTCAACACAACACAGTAATATTCAATCAGTTACAAAATATATCTTTTGCGACCTTTATAATCAATAAATTCAGACAGAAGAACCGACAGTTTATCATTAAACAAGTAAATATTAAACAATATAGCATGAATATAATCAATTCAATCAACGATATTCTCTGGACTTATATCCTTATCGCTCTGCTTTTGGGATGTGCCTTTTGGTTCACGCTGAAAACCCGCTTCGTACAGTTCCGCATGATAGGTGAAATGGTACGTTTACTGGGTGATTCGGCAGGAACGAATGGAAAGCCGGGTGAAAAGCATATCTCTTCATTCCAGGCATTTGCCATCTCCATTGCCAGCCGTGTAGGTACGGGCAATCTGGCGGGTGTGGCCACTGCCATCGCTGTAGGCGGGCCGGGAGCAGTGTTCTGGATGTGGGTCATTGCCCTGTTTGGTGCTGCCAGTTCATTCGTAGAGTCCACATTGGCACAATTATATAAGGTAAGAGGCAAAGACTCTTTCATTGGCGGTCCCGCTTATTATATGCGAAAAGGATTGAAACAACCGTGGATGGGTACTGTGTTTGCCGTACTCATTACGATCACTTTCGGCTTCGCCTTCAACTCCGTACAAAGCAATACGCTGTGTGCAGCTTTTGAACATGCATTCGGTTTCGACCACGCCATCGTAGGAGGGGTTATTACCATAGCCACACTGCTTATTATCTTCGGTGGTGTACAGCGCATTGCTAAAGTAAGCAGCATTATTGTTCCCGTTATGGCATTGGGATATATTGCTTTGGCACTGATCATTGTAGCTATCAATATCACTGAACTTCCTGCCGTTATCAAACTCATCGTTAGCCATGCCTTCGGCTGGCAACAGGCATTGGGTGGTGGTGTAGGTATTGCATTGATGCAAGGTATCAAGCGGGGATTGTTCAGCAATGAAGCCGGTATGGGTTCCGCTCCCAATGTGGCAGCCACCGCACACGTCACACATCCCGTAAAGCAAGGGCTGATACAGACCTTGGGCGTTTTCACCGATACATTAATTATATGTACCTGCACCGCGTTCATTATACTTTTCAGCGGTGCGCCACTGGACGGCTCTACCAATGGAGTACAACTTACGCAACAGGCGCTGACGAACGAGATTGGTTCGGCAGGAAGTATTTTTGTTGCTATTGCTTTGTTTTTCTTCGCCTTCAGCAGCATTCTGGGTAATTATTATTATGGAGAAGCCAATGTACGTTATCTTACCCGTAAGAAATGGATATTGAACATCTACCGTATTCTGGTAGGTGGTATGGTGCTATTTGGTGCACTCGCTGCACTGGATGTGGCCTGGAGTCTGGCAGATGTCACCATGGGATTGATGGCGCTCTGTAACCTGATTGCCATCAGCCTGCTCGGTAAATACGCTTTTAAACTGCTGGAAGACTACCGTGCACAGAAACGGGCGGGTATCAAAGACCCTGTTTTCACAAAAGACCGCCTCAAAGAGGTAGAAAATGACGTGGAGTGCTGGTAAGAGATTTATGATTTATAAATTATGATTTATACAATTGTTGGTGTAAATCAACTTATTTCGTACTTTTGCAATCGCAATTGCCCCGGCAATTATAAATCATAAATCATAAAACATAAATAAGATGGGTATATTTGCCAAACTATTTAAAAAGAATTCCGAGGGTACTTCCTCCAAAAACGTGGAAGATTTCGTGTCATTGACACGTGTTTATTTCCAGTCCGTGATTGCCGCTAATCTAGGCATTACGAACATTCGTTTCGTGCCGGATGTAGCCAACTTCAAACGCCTGTTCAAAATACCGACTCAGGGCGGACGACTGGGACAAGCCGAAAAGACTGCTTCACGCAAAATGCTGATGCAGGACTATGGACTGAGTGAAAACTTCTTCAAGGAAATCGACGCTTCCGTAAAGAAGCATTGCCGCACGCAGAATGATGTGCAGGCATACTTGTTTATGTATCAAGGCTTCTCACAAGACCTGATGATGTTGATGGGTAACTTGATGCAATGGAAGTTCCGCGTGCCCTCTGTTTTTAAAGGCGCACTGCGCAGTATGACCGAAAAGACCGTACATGACGTCTGCACCAAAACCGTATGGAAAAAGGACGATGTACATAAGACGGCTATGGCAGTCCGCCAATATAAAGAGCGTCTGGGATACTCCGAGCAGTGGATGACAGAATACGTGTACAACGTTGTATTACTGGCTAAAAAAGAACCCAAAAACAAAGCCACGGAAGAGAAATAAGTTTGAAATATCTATCAGGTAAAAACTGTTATCAAAAGAAAAAGTTTTCTAAAGAAATTATCAATAGAAAGGGCGAGAAATGATTTCCTCGCCTTTTTTGTTATTTTTATGCAACTTTTTTGCTCGAAGGAGCAACAACACTTTATGCAAAGAGATTGTTGTAAGATATAGCGGGCTTTATCCGCTAAGCCACAGGCTACAAGCTATCAGTGACAAACCATTGCACTGGGTAAGTTAAAAAAAACTCTGATAAGTTGATAGTTCAAAACCTATTAGTTCAAGTAATCTGATTATTCAGAAGATTTCATAATTCAGAAGATTTGAGAATTCAAATAGCTTGATTTAGGCTCAATAAGTCAGGCAGCCTGAAAGGCTTTCATTAATATAGCGTAGGGCATCGCCCTACGGATTGAATTACCTGTCTCTGAGCCCCGAAAGGGCGAAATAAAGGCAACTAACTCGATTTCGCCCTTTCAGGGCTTATTGAGAAATATATACTATTTACGTAGGGCGATGCCCTACGCTATATAATGGAAGCCTTTCAGGCTATCAGAGTTATCTGTAGCTTATAATTTGTAACTCGTAGCTCGTAATTTGTAGCTCGTAGTTTATTGTTTGCAGTTCGCAGCTCGCAACTATTTCAGTATTAATCATTAAAAAACAACCGCTTATGAAACAAAAGAAAATGCTTGCACTCACTTTATCCCAGTTGAAGCAACTTTATCGAAATGAACTTCCCGAAATTGTACGCATCGCCGAACAGAGCGACGGTACGGAAAGCTTCAAGCAAGGCATTTCGGAATTCATTACCAATCAGGCTGATACGGAAAGTGAAGTTGTCAGGCAAATTCGACTTCTGATTGAATATGACGGCCAGGAAGTCCATGAACTTTCTACCGATGAACAAATGATTGTTTCTACCCTGTCACTTCTATACGCGTTTCTTACCGGAAACCTGGAAGAAGATGTGGAAACAGACGTGTTCCTGGATATTTTCCAGCAATTCAAACGCTTACAGCATCCTGCTGCCCCACTCCCCGCACCCCAACGCGTCAAAGCGTGGACCGAGCGTTGGCCCAGCGGACTGGACGAAGGCGTACAACTGATCCATGCCAAAAATAAAGAGCGTATTCTGCACGCATTGATACAGAAGATAGAGCACCGGACCGCTGTTTCCCGCTACCACTTTGAAGAGGGCATCAGCTACGAAGAGAAATATCGCCTCGTCAACGAATGGTGGAATGACTTCCGTTTCCATCTGGCCATGGCTGCCAAAAGCCCTACAGAACTGAATCGATTTCTGGGCAATTCACTTTCTGCCGAAACCATGTATCTGTTATCTCGTGCCCGCAAGAAAGGAATGCCTTTCTTCGTTACGCCTTACTATCTGCACTTGTTAAATCCCGGCAGCACAGGGTACAACGATGAATCTCTGCGCAGCTACATCCTCTACTCCCCGCAACTAGTGGAAACTTACGGGCAAATCCGCGCCTGGGAACGTGAAGACATAGTAGAAGCCGGAAAACCCAATGCGGCCGGCTGGCTCCTGCCCGACGGACACAATATTCACCGTCGTTATCCGGAAGTAGCCATCCTCATTCCCGACACCATGGGACGCGCTTGTGGCGGGCTTTGTGCTTCATGCCAGCGCATGTATGACTTCCAGAGCAAACGACTCAATTTTGAGTTTGACTCCCTGCGTCCTAAAGAAACATGGGAGAAGAAATTACGCCGTCTGATGACTTACTTCGAGGAAGATACCCAATTGCGTGACATCCTCATCACAGGTGGAGATGCCCTCATGAGTCAGAACAAGACGCTGAACACAATTCTGGAAGCCGTTTACCGTATGGCTGCCCGTAAACGGAAAGCCAATCAGGAACGCCCGGAAGGAGAAAAGTATGCCGAATTACAGCGTATCCGCCTCGGATCGCGTTTGCCAGCTTATCTGCCAATGCGCATCAACAATGAATTGGTAGAAATTCTGCGAACTTTCAAGGAGAAAGCATCCGTCATCGGTATCCGTCAGTTCATTATTCAAACGCATTTCCAAACTCCACTGGAGGTTACTCCCGAGGCAAAGGAAGGTATTCGCAAATTATTATCGGCAGGCTGGCTGATTACCAACCAACTTGTGTATAACGTAGCTGCCTCACGTCGGGGACATACCACCCGCCTACGCCAGGTACTTAACGAACTGGGAGTTGTCTGTTACTATACATTCTCTGTAAAAGGTTTCGAAGAAAACAACGCAGTCTTTACGCCAAACAGCCGTTCCATGCAGGAACAGCAAGAAGAAAAGCGTTTCGGCAAACTGAATAAAGAAGATGCCTTCAACCTGTCTGCATCGCTCGAAACCGCACTTGATCCTGCATACTGCATCCGCCACTTCCTGAAGATACATCATCTTCCGTTTCTTGCCACAGACCGCAGCGTGTTAAACCTGCCCGCCATTGGCAAGAGCATGACGTTCAATTTGGTGGGAATGACCGAAGACGGAAAGCGCATCCTTCGTTTCGACCACGACGGAACACGTCGCCACAGCCCGATAATCAATCAGCTCGGACAGGTCTATATCGTAGAGAATAAGTCCATAGCCGCGTACCTGCGACAACTGCGTGCCATGGGAGAAGATGTGGAAGACTACGCAAGTATCTGGAATTATACAGAAGGCAAAACCGAATCACGATTCAGCCTGTACGAATATCCGGACTTCCCTTTCCGCATCACAGAAAAGATGAGTAATTTGGAAATAGCAGAGTAACTTCCGGAAATAATCTATACTTTTGCATAAGAAAATCACAGAGTCGTCTGAGAAGTCTGAATCATATTCCGGGTTTTTCAGACATTTTTTATCCTAAAAATAGTAAGTATGGAAATCGAGCGACACCCTTTAGAACCCTTTCTTCCTGCTAACGCCCGTTTGCTGATGCTGGGAAGTTTTCCACCTCAAAAGAAAAGGTGGTCGATGGAGTTTTACTACCCGAACTGGAACAATGATATGTGGCGGATTGTAGGACTCCTGTTTTTCAATGATAAGAACCATTTTCTGAACGAAGCGGCAAAAGCTTTCGACAAAGATCGCATTATCCCTTTCCTACAAGAAAAAGGTATTGCCCTATTTGATACAGCTACCGCCATACGACGGTTGCAGGACAATGCATCCGACAAATTTCTGGAAGTTGTAGAACCTACGGATATCGAGGGTATGCTCCGTCGCTTACCGGAATGTAAAGCCATAGTTACTACAGGTGAGAAAGCAACAGAAACTTTATGCGAACAGTTCTCTCTTGAAAAGCCGAAAGTGGGAGATTTTACAGAGTTTGTTTTTGATGGCAGACCTATGCGACTCTATCGGATGCCTTCTTCTTCGCGCGCTTATCCGCTTGCTTTAGAAAAAAAAGCAGCAGCCTACCGCATTATGTATCAGGACTTACAGATGTTATAAGACGAGAGAGCATTAAAATAATCGCTCATCCCTCTTGCATATTTGAAAGTTTACATTACCTTTGCAGCCGCAAACACGGGAGTAGCTCAGTTGGTAGAGCACTGGTCTCCAAAACCAGGTGTCGGGAGTTCGAGCCTCTCCTCCCGTGCAAGATGAAAATAGCTGCAAGTTTTTACTTGCAGCTATTTTTGTTTATAAACCCGTTATAAACAAGTATTCAAAGCCTGTCATTTCAAATCTACAGTCTGGGTAAAGCTCTGACCGAAACGATTTGTTGCTACGATCTTCACTGATTTAGCCTTATCCGTAGGACGTACCCGGAATAAGTGCGATGTATGATACCCTGTAGCCTTTCCTTCTTTCATTGTAATATAATCCTGATCCTCATCGTCAAAAGCCTCCATTACGCCCGGTTTCTCAATACCGTCTTCATAGTAGGATAACTTCCATGCCGGATCATAATCCCAGACATTAACCACCAGATACTTAGGTTGGCTCTGAAACTCACCCGGCTTATACACACGAAACTGATAATCGAATGGACGACCAGTAGCCTTATACTGCCAGGAGATGTCATCACCGGTCACATTTACCACCAGATATCCATTGGGAGCACCGCAACGATTTACATGTCCTGCCCACCAGGCACCACAAGCTGCACCAATATTATGTTCATAGATAACAGGAGTCACAATGCGGTTTTCATAAAAATGAGTATGACCGACAAAGATATGCGTCTTATAATCTTTTAGTATCTCAAAAAGTTGTTCGGCATTACGGGCATTGGCTCCTCCTCTACCCGTACTGTTAGCCGTAGGAGCATGAAGATTCAACAGTACTGTAGTACCCGGCTTCACATAGCTCAGATCCTTTTTCAACCATTCCAATTGTTCAGGGGTAAACTGTTCCGTATATTTCTTCTTACCTTTATAGTCTATGTCCTTCATCGAAATAATATGCACTTTCCCTACATTAAGAGAATAATCCGTTGGTCCAAAATGCTCACCGAACACCGATTCCCCGTATTCTTCCTTATTCATAGCAAGGCTCAGTGCCGTATATTGCTGATCAAAGTCGTGATTACCAATCACATGATACATAGTTAAATCCAAGTCAGAGATAACCTTCTTATACGAATCATACAAAGACATAACATCCCAGACGATATCTCCCAGAACCATTCCGTAAACTTCCTGCGAAGACAATTGCTTCAATGTTTCCTTCAAATCAACCACAGTTTCCGAAGCAAAGCGATCCAGCTGTTCCTCATTTTTTGCCTGCGGATCAGAGATAGCTATAAAGGTAAAATCATGAACCGGCTGTTCTCTCTTCACCAAGCTGAAATCACAACGATTCTTTTTCTTTTTTGCATCAATCCTGGCATAATAGCCAACAGGTAATGCATTCTCTACATTAGTTTTGTAGTCCGCCGGAACAGAAAGATAAACGAATTTAGACTGTGCGGGATCAGATACCAACTGATAACGCCCTTTATCATCAGTCTGTGTAAAATTAACGCCATCTGTCACAACAACACCTGCGACAGGTTGTTTCTGCGTATCTGTCACCACACCACTTACGACAATCTCTTTTTTAACGGGTTGGTCTGCTGCATACCCTCCTGCTGCAAACAAGTTCAGCAAAAGCAGCAAGGATAAAAAACGAATTGATTTCATGTTTCTTCTCTTTTTAGAATTTTAATTTCACGGCAAAGTAAGCCCTAAAAAGCAAAAGAAAGATGTCATTCACATTACATTCCTATAACACTACCCGATTCATTAACGAATGTCAATCAGTTTATGTGTTTGCAGACTTAACCGCCATTTAGGATGTTGCATGACGCACGCCACTGTTTCCGCAGTATTACTACATGAACAGGGTTGCAGAAAGAAATATTCAGCAGGAAGCAACTCGTAGACTCCAATGTCCTGACCTTCGTAAACGACCTTCACCTCATCCATACGGGTAATCCCCAACTTCACCCCTTGCTTGGGAGAACAAGTCACCCAATCAATATTTTGGGGCAATGGGTTCGTTCCATTCGTTTCGATACAGACATACTTTCCCGCCTGGTGCAAACGGTCGATAAAAGCCTCATCAATCCAGAGAGAAGGTTCTCCACCCGTCAAGATAACCGTAACAGCCGGATACTTTCCTACTTCGGCAATAATTTCATCATCGGACATCAGCACACCTTCTTCATGCCGTGTATCGCAAAAAGAGCATTTCAGATTGCAACCGGAAAAGCGGATAAAGACAGCAGGCGTGCCGGTGTGATAGCCTTCACCCTGCAAGCTATAAAAAATCTCATTAATCTTTCTCATAAAAAATATTTGTGCCGGCTTTCAGTAGGGTTATTCTTTCTCATAAGTGGCTACATTGGATTCAGATTCCTGCACCTCGACTTTAAAGCAAGTAGGTATCTGCTCGCATATCCAGCGGGCTATATTCTCTGCGGTAGGATTGAATGGAAGAACTTCATTCAAATTACGGTGATCTAGCTTTCCTTTCACCGTTTCTTTGATGTGACTGAAATCAACTACCATTCCATCGGCATTGAGTTCCCGGGAACGGCAGTAGACTGTGATAATCCAATTGTGACCATGCAGATCCTCACATTTGCTGCGATAGGAAAGTTTCAGGCTATGGGCAGCTGATATTTCCATGCGTTTGATAACTGTATACATATTCTTGTTAATACGCTAATTAAGAAAATACTTTGTCTGTTGTCGCACCTAATGTCACCTCGGCACGGCACAAAAGTACAAAAATTCTAAGGATTACAGTTTAAATCTTCCGCTTTTATTCGTAAACACAAAGTGAATTGGCAACCTTACGCTCCCCTTTATTATCATAAAGTTTATTATCAGTAAGCTTGTTTACAATTCCATTATCCGGTGCAGAAGCACTCCAAAGTGTAGTAGAGCCACCACCATCCACGTTCAAAGCTTTCTTTGCACCCAATACACGGAGAAGATGTGTCAACTCAGGGATATTGATACCTTCCGCCTTACCTTCGAAACGGCCCGCAACCGCAATCAGAAACACCGTTCCGTCCTTCATCAGAGCCACGGCACTCCGTGGATGTTTAGTCTGAACGAATGACCGGTTACAAGCAGACAAGTCACAAGCTTTTCCATCCAGCAGCATCAACGGGCCGGAAACGAGAATACTCCCTTCTTTCTGTTCGCAGGTTTTCTCATCCTGTTTCTTCCAGGCTATGATGTCCAGTTTCCCTTTATCTATTTTCACGGCACCATTGGATACAGTACTGAGTACACCGGTCGCAGTAGTATCTACCACCACCCCGTCTTTCCGCAAATAGCAGATAGAAGTTCCTTGCTTGATATTGAAATATGAACCGTTAATAGCCGCCACTGCACCGGAACGACGGGCAGCACTACTGGTTTCTTCTTTAGGAGAATGAATTAAAATGTCAAACCGATGTTGCTCCGGTTTGATTTCAAGAATAGCAACATGCTGCGGAACACCATATAAAGAAACGAACTCCGCTTCGCGACAAAGTACACCTTTTCCCATAGAAATTACATTCCAATGGGCAGTAACAAGTGCTAAAGAGTCTGCGGTGGTCTGTGCCACCACAACAAATACATTACACAGTATCAGCAATAGCGTGAAGACGGACTTTCTCAAATACATGTTTTGACTTTATTGAAAATTCTTCGCAAACATAAGCATTTAAAGCGAATGTCAGACAACAAAGCAAACAGAACTTTCTCCGTAAACAAAAAAAGAGTACTTTTGCGGCATGAAAACCCTTTATATAGCACTTGGTACACTCTCTTTGGCACTTGGTATCCTCGGCATTTTTCTGCCGTTGCTACCCACTACTCCATTTCTGCTACTCACGGCTGCACTCTACTTTAAAAGTTCGCCTCGCCTATATAACTGGTTATTAAATCATAAGCATCTCGGCCCTTATATCCGCAACTTTCGTGAAAACAAAGCCATCCCTCTACGCGCAAAGATAATTTCCATCTCGCTGATGTGGATCACTATGCTCTACTGCGTGTTTTTTATCGTTCCATATATATGGGTAAAAGTAATACTCCTGATTATTGCAGCAGGAGTAACCTATCATATCCTTTCATTTAAGACACTGAAGTAGATGCTTATTTAACCGCTCCACCTATCTGTTCAAAGAATTCTCCCAACCCCTTACGTGCATCAGCCAGTTTATCCTCCCAATGCTTTACAGAATTCTGTCCTATGATATCCGTCACATACTTCACAGCAATAAAAGGCACGTTCTTGGCACGGCAAACAAAGACTTGCGCAAAAGCTTCCATATCGACCACATCGCCTTTCACATCCGAAAGTTCCGTCAGAAAAGTATCACCTGTATTACAAATGCCTTCTCCTGCCCAATGCATACAGTATCCCTTCTCTGCCAGCAAGGCAGAAGAATCAATCTCATATTCCAAACCCATATCGGCTAACTTCTGCATATCACGGTCTATAAAATGACGGCACACCAGAATATCTCCTACCTGGCAATCAATGCTTCCCGCCGTACCTACGTTAATCACCAAGTCCGGCTTGGCCTGATTGAGTACTTCAGAAACATAATAAGCTGACTTCACTTTGCCTACTCCCGTACGAATATAGCCGATGTGAACTTCTTCCTCCCCTATCAATCCGGGAAACTTTAACTCCGTAAACTCGCCCTGTACGGCGTAAGTAACTAAAATTTTCATACTGCATCTTTTTATTTTGAGCGAGTAAATGTACAACTTTTTTTTAGAAACTAAAATTCATCCACTTGCGACTTAATCTTTTCGATCTGTCTGACCAAGCAATCCATCTTCCGCCTATTCTTTCTAATCATTACAGGACGTAGAACAAACCAATTAAGGGCAATCCATAAAAACAAAACAGAATACGCTATCAGTCTGAATGTAAAAGATGAATTAAGAGTATATTCATACATATAAAGAAGGATACCGGAGGATAGCAAAATGAAATATAAACTCATTACCTTAGTCTGCATGAAAGTTTCTTTCCCTTTCAGCATAAGCAAATTATTCAGATAATCGATATTCGACTGTTTCTCATCCAATGACCTATACAAAGAAGTTATCTTCCGATTAACCGCCACCACAATACACATCGGCAGGATTCCCACAATGATTCCAATCTTAGTACTCAAGAATTGCGGTTTGAAATAGATCCAGATAAATATCATAAAAAGGATAGTCAACACTAAAATAACATCAAGAAATATCCCCTTTTTAAGACCGTTTTTTCTGAAACGGCTGATCTTATTCAATATTTCAGATTGATCGGCAGCCGGAACAGTCTGCCTGTTCCACAACTCTTTTATATCAATATTACTCTCCATATTCTTTGAATTTTCTTGTTAACCGGACTTTTATACGATGAATTCTTACACGGACATTACTCTCCGACAATCCAATGATTTGCGCTATATCCGCTTGCCTGACCTCTTCCAGTTCCAGCGAAATGATAATGCGGTCTATCTCCGAAAGTTCTGCAATAAACTTGTATAGCAACTGAATCTGCGGCTCAATATCCGTCTTTTCATCTTCAAATAGATCGGCAGGAAACTGCGTAGATAAGATTTGCTTCTTCCGTTCCAGTTGACGCAGGCAGTTATTGGTTGCAATACGAAATATCCAGGTATCAATATTGGCTTCATTCCTGAAGGTGGGCAGATATTGCCAGACTTTAATAAAAGTTTCCTGAGCCATGTCCTGAGCTAAGCTGTAGTCATTTACATACCCCATGCATAAGCGGAATATTTTATTCCAATACCTCCTATATATATCTTCAAATTCCACTTAACGCTCTTTTATAAATTCACAAATTTGATGGATGAACCATTCCCTATCATCAAACATCACAAAATGCAAGCCTTTATCTGCATATCTGATTTGCGCTACTGACAAATTCTTATATTGATTCTTAATGACCGTATCTATATGTTTGAAATAAGGCTCCAAAAGTACGAGAGAAGGGACAACTATATTCTTTATACATTCCCTTAAATCTGTATTCGAGAAATCACAGAATAGTTTAGCATACGTCTTTCTGTCAGATGCCAATCCCCAGTTTACTATTTCGGCAAATCTCAATGAATCAGTGGTAAGCGTTGCCGCACTCATTCTTTGCATCTGCGCAAATTGTTCCTCATCCATAGCTGTAATCCTGTCAATTAAATCTGTGCAGTCATTATCAGGAGCAGATTTAAAATCAGGAACTGTCAAAGCCATCAGACAAGGCAAGGCATCTACAATCACAATCTTTCCTGTAAGCTCCGGGAATTCAGCCGCAATTGCAAGTGCCAAACCACCTCCCATACTATGCCCCACGAGAATAGGTTTCTCTATCCGCTCCTCTTTGATAAACTTTGCAATCTGTATTTTCCATCTTTCGAATGATGGACAATCTTCAGGTGCAACGCCCGAAAAGCCCGCCATTGTCAGCACATAGCAGGTATAGCTGTCTTTCAGTACGCTGACTGTTTCCACCCAGACATCACCTGAGCATGCAAAACCGGGTATAAATATAACCACTTGTTTTCCTCTTCCCGATTTTACTACCGAAAAAGGATAATCCTGTGCAAAAATCAAAAGAGAAGTTCCCAATAACATCAGGGTCAAAAGTAATCTTTTCATCGCCATATATTCTAAAGTTTTTCCTTTAGATACGGGGCACTCCAGAATGTTACAAGAAAAAGAGAATAGTATCGGAAAACTTCAATCTGATTGCTGTCTATTCTATAAGCTTTTTGGACATATCACCTGTTTGGCCATCCAGAAATTAGTAAGAGAAAGCTGATTAGCCTTGCGCTTTTGCTCTTCCTCCACTATATAACCTTTTTTTTCAAAGAAAGGGCGGGCTGTTAAACTCACTTCAGATGTAATCCGCATAATTCCATTTGTAATTGCATACTGTTCTATTTCATTCAAAAGCATTGTAGCAATACCTTCACCCTGAAAATCCTTGTGAACAAACATAGAGTGTAAATAACCCTGAGGAGTGATAGATGAAAAACCTACGATTTCCGACTGTTGATTAACAGCTACAATAAAATAATGGGTCTTTATCATATCTTCTATATTAGAAAGATCATCCCCACATGATGCCCAGTCTTCAACTTCCGCCTGTGAGTAATCACGCCTATTTATCGCGAGAACGGTATTCTGAAATAAATTTTTCAGCTCAACAGCATCCGACTGCAAAGCTGCTCTGACTATAAAGTTCGCTTTCATTATTTTATAATATACGTTTTCAGTGCTTCCACATATTCCTCAAAAGCGTCTACTCCCTGTGGCGTAATCTTACAGATAGTACAAGGCATCTTTCCCTTGAACGTCTTCGTCACCTCCACATACCCTGCTTTATTGAGTTTATCAATCTGCACGCTGAGGTTGCCCGCCGTTGCCCCCGTCTGTTGCCGGATAAAGACAAAATCTGCCTCTTCGACACCAATAAGCAACGACATCACCGCCAGGCGCAGTTCGGAATGCAGTAAGGGGTTCAGTTCTTTAAACATGCTTTATTTCTATTTTTATAGTGCAAAGATAATACATTAAACTCTTCGTTTTGACATTATGTTCAAATAGTGTCCCGGGATGACCATCATGAAAACAAAGGCTAAAGCAAAAAGCAATATCTGATCAAACTTGTCTATATACAGACAACCCAATGATGCAAATATACCCAGCACACCGCTTACCGTAACCAGTTTCATATTTATAATTAGTCCGGTTAAAGTAGTTCCCATCCCCATCATCAACAGGATCACAAAGAGTATAGGCAGACTCCAATAGATCATAGATACACATGAAATCAGCAATCCGCATAGTCCGAAAACTACCCATACATATCCTACTATCCGGTCGATATACGTTTTTGCCATCCTTTGCTTTTTCCTCTGGCTATAGATAGTGACCGGGTAAGAAACAGCCGGCATCAGAAGCCATAAAAACTGCCAGTAATAATTGCCGGTTTCTTTCAAAAGATACCAAACCAGCAAAGAGGTCACCACAGTCATGTATCCCCATACTAAAAAAGGAGTTCCGGCGTTTTTCACCATCTTGAACTTTGTATTCTGTATCATTTGAGTGATGAGTTCTAAACTCTCCTGCTCATTCAATTTCTTATTGTCCATATTCAATACAAATTATTTTAATCATACACATTCCGGATTCTGTCTCTTCTGTCTGCTGCTCAACAAAGCATAAATGGACATGCCCAGCAGAGGCAAGTGGTACAATCCGACATAAAATCCGGTCTCAGAAGCAAAATTACCCATATTATAACATCCGATAATAACTCCTACCATTGCCGTCACCCGCAACACTAACCTGTTCACTCCCCGTTTACTTAGTACAAGCAAAGTTAGAAACACAGGAGTCATCGGGCAGAAAGCCAATGCCGAACCGCCATCATACAAATAATGCAGCTGAAAATCCGGCAATGCCGTTTTCAGACTCATCGGCCACCACAAACAAAACAGAGCAACAGGTATCGTCCAACCGGTTTTCCAGGTAACATTATCAAAAGAAAACTCATTGTTGCCCTTCCATGCAGCCCACAGCCAGACTAATGCAACGAAACCAATCATTGCAACGTTCACTGTTACCATGCTGAAACCATGCTGTTCTGTTACAGCCATATTCTGTATCACAGCATAAAGCAGGTAAAAACAACCTGCAATAGCAGTAAAAACTCTGCTAAACTTTCCCTTCCAGACTACAACAGCTATCAAAGCCAGGATCATCACCACCTGAAAATAAAAGCTGTATGAATACATATCCATAATAAAGGCATGCTGCAACGTATAGAATACGATATCTCCCGCTGCCTCAAACTTAAAACCTTTCGTCGCTACAGGCATCAAAATGAATTGCAATACCACCAGCAATGAAAAGAATTTCCAGGAAGTTAAAAAACTCTCCCAACGATTCGCTTTCATGATTGATTCCCTTTCTTTAATATATCACTTTTCCCAATCATATACATTTAGTATTAAATAGAGCATCAAAGCCCAATTACCCGCAAGCATATATATCACCCAAGTTCCCATTTTTTCATTCTGCTAATAGGTAAGACAAAGACAGCAACAACACTAATAGGAAAACGCCCAATACCAAAAACAGTCTTTTCGTTACGGGATACTGTTTAGCCATCAATTTTTTCTTTAATAAGAGCGCCTCCCCAAAAGCCAATACAGCTAACCAGGCATAACCATAGAATGTGGTAATGTGCCATACGTCCTTCGACTTCATGTATACTGCAAAAAACAAATAGTCGGATAGCAAAGATATTCCTACCGCAATCAAGGCTAGCAGAAGAGCTTTCTTCATCAGATTCCCTACTCCACTTTCGCAAGCCAGACAAACATATATGCCTACTCCCCAAAAGACGGGATTTACAGTCAGCATCAGAATGATACCCAATTGCGGACTATGACTCCAAGGCACCCATAACACTACATTAGAAAGCCAATACAAGCAAAATACCATTAGTGAGGTAACTGCCAGCCAAAGCAGATTTTTCTTGCGATTTTGCATCATTCGGGTAATAGCCTCTATATTGCCTTCTTCAAACATATCAGCTTTTTCTGCTGTTAACGATTCGGTGTTCATCGTTTATTATCCTTTCTTGCACAATAATTCAGGATATGCCCGGGAATAATCAATGCAAAAACAATCACCAATACAAATTCTAACAATGACAAATAGGAAGAAGTCTTATCCAGAATGTTGAATAACATATTCAGTCCCAATGCAATTCCAAAAGCAGGGAAACCGGAAAAGAGTGTATAGCGAATTATGCTCCCGGTTATAATGCTACTTAGAGAAATAAGGATTGCGCATATCGGCAGAATTATCTCATAATGATTGGTAAACGTTGCTCCAAGTACAATCGCAATACAAAGTAGCCCCATGATTTGCCACATTTCATTCAAGACCTTATCGCCATACGACTTTGCGAGCTTACGTTGCTTACGTACCAGTATGAAGCTAAAGAGATAACCTAAAACCGGAACTCCCCAAAAGCCCCACATCCAAACAGGATTTCGCGTCCAATAGATTCCTGCAAAAACTACCAACGTAACTATTGCAGAAACATATCCCCATAACAAAAACATATTTCCACTACCCGTATCTAAATTACGTCGGGTATTCTGTATCATTTGAGTGATAAGTTTCAAACTCTCTTGCTCGTTCAATTCTTTGTCTTCCATAATAATGTCTTTCTCTTCCATAAAATTATTTTTTAGCTTTATTCCGCAGATCGGTCAACTCGACATCAATTGTTTTTGCTCCAGCTGTCATGTCTAAATCCACAATCGCACAATCCTCCGTCGGTACACCGTCTACTCTGTCCAATTGATAATTACCGTTTTCATCGTGGTACACATACAATTTGCATTTCCCTTCGGGTACTTCTTTCAACACAAGCGTCACTGTATCACCAGTAGCGTCCGCCATCGCATACTGCCCTTTATCAGCAGCAATCATCACCTTCCCTTTCGCCGAACGGATATTCTTCACCTTCACCGTCAAGTCACTCTGAGCAGAAACAGATACTGCACCAAAGACTAACACTAACAGCGTAACCCATTTAATACCAGTCATTTTCATAATCATACACAATTTAGATTTTCACAATAAAAACATATTTTGGGTTCGAACTCCGCTACAAATTTAAGTAGTTTATTTTATAAACCAAATTATTATATAAATTATTTTATAATGAGCAATATATAACTAAAAACTAAATGTCATGTCGCAAGAAACTAATTCCTGCACTGCGATAAACTAATCATCAGGATTAATAATATTATTCTTACCACAGTTATATTAGTTTCTTACTACAACTATGTTATATTCTTACCACATCTATTGTAAGAAAGAAACATAGTTGTAGTAAGATTAATATTATGCAAGAAAAATATTAGTGTATCGCAGTATCAAGATTAGTAAAATGTACAAATTGATATAGTTTTTAGCCACCGCCGAAGATTCCATTTTCAAACGTCACAAATTCCTTTTTCCGGTTATTTCACCTCTCCTACAACATTTTTCCCTGAAAAGTTTTTGTAATCTCCAAGTTAATTGTATTTTTGTGTACAATTTTGGTATAGTAATGACTGACGAAGAAAAGAAGCGATTAAGTACCTTTGAAGCGAGACTGCGCCATTTGATCTTTTTGCATGATGAATTGAGGCGTGAAAATGCTGAATTAAAGCAACTTCTAAAAACTAAACAAGAAGAATGCGAGCAGGTACATGCCGAATATGAAGCTTTGGAAGATGACTATACGAACCTAAAAACAGCAATGACAATCAGCCTTAACGGCAGCGACGTAAAAGAGACGAAACTGCGATTGTCCAAATTAGTGCGTGAAGTCGATAAATGCATCGCTTTGTTGAATGAATAACGAGATGTATGAACGATAAAATAAAGATAAACCTGCAAATGGCAGGCTCAACCTACCCCCTCACCATACTGCGCGAGGAGGAAGAAATGGTAAGAGAAGCCGCCAAACAGGTGGATATACGGCTCAATGCGTATCGAGAACATTACCAGAATGTGACTCCCGAAAAAATTATAGCCATGGTGGCCTATCAATTTGCTTTGGAGAACCTGAAAATGAAAAACCGAAACGATACTCGTCCGTATGCCGACAAGATAGAAGAACTGACAGAGGTGTTGGAAACATACTTCAAAGGACTGTAAACGTCCGGAAGCCTTTCCTTAGAACACCAGAGCCAGCAAAAGAATTAGAAAATCCACGCACTGTGTGAAAGTGTCCCTCTTAAAAAGAATGAGGGTGGCTTTCTTGCAGTGCGTTTTTTATTTATATACTTAAAACAAATTGAAATGACAGTAACAATACTAGTATCCATTGCCTGTTTCATTATCGGTGGATTTCTGTCGTACATGTTCTTCAAACATGGTTTGAAGTCCAAATATGACAACATTCTGAAAGAAGCCGAGGCTGAAGCGGAAGTGATTAAAAAGAATAAGTTGCTCGAAGTAAAGGAGAAGTTCCTGAACAAAAAAGCAGACTTGGAGAAAGAAGTAGCGATCCGCAACCAGAAAATTCAGCAAGCGGAGAACAAGTTGAAACAACGTGAGTTGGTGCTGAACCAACGCCAAGAAGAGATACAGCGTAAGAAATCAGAAGCTGAAGCGGTGAAAGAAAACCTGGAAGCCCAACTGGTTATTATCGACAAGAAGAAAGACGAACTGGATAAACTGCAACAGCAGGAAATCGAAAAACTGGAAACCATTTCCGGACTCTCGGCCGACGAAGCCAAAGAACGTATGATCGAGTCTTTGAAAGAAGAGGCCAAGACGCAGGCCCAATCCTTCATCAACGACATCATGGATGATGCCAAGCTGACTGCCAGCAAAGAAGCAAAACGTATCGTAATACAATCCATACAGCGTGTAGCTACGGAAACTGCCATCGAAAATTCAGTGACCGTATTCCACATTGAATCAGACGAAATCAAGGGACGCATTATCGGTCGCGAAGGCCGCAATATCCGTGCACTTGAAGCCGCAACAGGTGTGGAAATTGTGGTAGATGATACGCCCGAAGCTATCGTATTATCAGCTTTCGACCCTGTACGTCGTGAAATAGCCCGCCTGGCACTACATCAGTTGGTGACTGACGGACGTATCCACCCGGCACGTATCGAAGAAGTTGTATCTAAAGTACGCAAACAAGTGGAAGAAGAAATCATCGAAACCGGTAAACGTACTACGATTGACCTCGGTATCCATGGCTTGCATCCTGAACTGATCCGTATTATCGGTAAGATGAAATATCGTTCTTCTTATGGTCAGAACCTGTTGCAGCATGCCCGCGAAACAGCCAACCTTTGTGCTGTGATGGCATCGGAACTGGGTCTGAACCCCAAGAAAGCAAAACGTGCCGGATTGCTGCATGATATAGGTAAAGTGCCCGATGAAGAGCCGGAATTGCCGCATGCACTCTATGGTATGAAGTTGGCTGAGAAATTCAAAGAAAAACCAGATATCTGCAACGCTATCGGTGCCCACCACGATGAAGTGGAAATGACGAGCCTTCTGGCACCCATCGTACAGGTATGTGATGCTATCTCAGGTGCCCGTCCGGGAGCACGTCGCGAAATTGTTGAGGCTTACATCAAGCGTCTGAACGATCTGGAACAGTTGGCAATGGCCTATCCGGGTGTAACGAAGACGTATGCTATCCAGGCAGGTCGCGAGTTGCGTGTAATCGTTGGTGCTGATAAGATTGACGATAAGCAGACTGAAAACCTTTCCGGTGAAATTGCGAAGAAGATACAGGATGAGATGACTTATCCGGGACAGGTGAAGATCACAGTAATCCGTGAGACACGTGCAGTAAGTTATGCGAAATAAATTGTAAAGATTAAAACTAGTGATAAAGAGGTGGGGAAACAAAAAATCCCTGCCTCTTTTTGTTTTCTTTGTCATTCACGAAACTGTTTCTTATTTTTGCATCTACAAACCAAGTAATCCTGATTATCAATTATGGAGCAATATCAATTTGAAGTTTGTGCCAACTCCGTGGAGAGTTGCCTTGCTGCACAGGCAGGAGGAGCAAACCGGGTGGAATTATGCGCCGGAATACCGGAAGGAGGTACTACCCCATCCTACGGAGATATCGTCATTGCCCGGGAGGCCTTAACAAAGACCCTTCTGCACGTCATCATCCGTCCTCGTGGCGGAGATTTTCTGTACTCCCCCATTGAGCAACGCATTATGCTGAAGGATATCGACAACGCCCGTCGATTGGGAGCAGACGGAGTTGTATTCGGTTGTCTTACCGCTAAAGGAGATGTAGACCTGTCCTTAATGAGGCAGCTGATTGAAGTTTCACAAGGCATGTCCGTTACGTTCCATCGTGCTTTCGACGTATGCCGCAATCCACAGGAAGCGCTGGAGCAAATCATAGAGTTAGGGTGTAACCGTATTCTTACTTCCGGTGCACAGGCCACGGCCGAACAGGGCATCCCTTTATTAAAGAAATTGCAGCAGCAGGCAGACGGACGCATTATCCTACTGGCAGGTTGCGGAGTAAATGAAAATAATATTGCTCACATCGCCACGGAAACCGGTATCCGGGAGTTCCACTTCTCAGCAAGAGAAACCATCGAAAGCAAGATGCTGCACAGAAATGGAACTGTTTCGATGGGGGGTACTGTGAACATAGAAGAGTATCGTCGCCCCATCACTACCGCAGAACGCGTAAAAAGAACAATAAAGTCGTTGACCGGTCCCATTAAGAATTAATTTAAAACAATCAATATGAAGGCATTAAGTGTAATCACTTTATTAACTCTCCTCAGCATTTCATGTGCGCATGAAGCTAAAAATCAAAGTTCCTCAAACTCCACTTCCGACAGCATTGTCCCTACTTTCCTGAAACAGGAAGAAGCCGCACTCCTACTTCAGAAAGAGGACGAGCATATCCGCAGATGGAGCTCATTTGACTTGGCTTCACACACCGTTGGTATCGAAGGCGGAAAACAGGGATATTTGCAGTTTGCCGGCGCACAAACCCGTAATTGGAATGACGAGGAAACGGCTCTACTTCAGAAATCATCTCAATCCATCAATCAGATTATCCGTGAAAAAGAGCTGAAACTTCCTTTCCCGGAAGAAGTCAGACTGATAAAGTCAACGATAAAAGAAGAAGGTGGTGCGGGAGGATATACCCGAGATACTTACATCGTACTTATCGACAGGTTGCTCGAACATCCTGAATATGTAACCAAATTGTTGGCACATGAAGCATTTCACGTCCTTACCCGGAACAATCCGGATTTCCGCAAGAAGATGTACAGTATCATCGGTTTTAATATTCTTCCGAAGGAAATAGAATTTCCCGAAGAGTTAAAAGAACGGTTTATCTCCAATCCGGATGTTATCCGCCACGACAGCTATGCTACTTTTACCATCAACGGTGAAAAGAAAGATTGCTGCATGGTAATTTATTCAACCAGACCTTATGAGGGAGGCAGCTTCTTTCAATACCTCAACATTGGCCTCGTTCCCATCGATAAAAATACCTGCAAAGCGATTGAGAAAGAAGGTAAGGCAGTGGTTTACTCTATTAACGAAGCCTCTGATTTTTATGACAGAATGGGACGTAATACTCAGTACATCATTGACCCGGAAGAAGTGTTAGCCGATAACTTCAGTTTATTGCTGACAGGAATGACAGAGGGGTTGCCCTCACCGGAAGTGATACAAAAAATGGAAGAGGCTTGCAAATAAGCCTCTCCCACTCTATTGTTGCTTTTCTTATAGTCCTTTCACCGTTTTCATTAACTGCTCACCCAAGCCAATAGTATACCCCTGTGAAACAAATACTACGCGATTGAAAGTATCGGCAATGATAAATATGGGCAATGTATCTTTACGTTTCAGCTTCATATTCTTCACAATCTGCTGAGCTATGTCTTCTGTGTCAATTCCATAAATCACAGTATTGGGTAAACCAGAAAAGTCAGCAGCACGATATTTGCCGGCCTGTTCCTGATTCGGGAAGAGTAATACAAGCTTTCTACCCCATTTCTCCAGGTCAGTTTTCAAAGCAGAGATATCCCGTAAGGCATGGTTTGTAGGCTCCTGGTTCACCCCAAGAATACCGACAACGAAGTATCCACGGCCACAGGCTTGAAGCAGACTTTGCTTGTTGCCGCCTTCCAATGTTGTGAACAAGCTCTCCGAATTGAAGTTTCCGATAACCTGTACCTCATCTTTATTTTCACGCATCACCAGTTTCGTTTCTGTACGTCCACCTGCTTTCACATTCAATGATGTCATTTGTGCCAATACACCACCACTTGCCAGGCGGGTACCGGTTACCAGAATATAATCTCCGGCATCCAGAGACGTTCCCTCCTTCAGCAAACTGCTCCATGTAACTCCGCCACCCATGTCTGTGTCACCCTCATCGTAAGACAACAACTGCAAATTACCTTGCGGAGTTACTTTGGAAATAGTGAAATGAGAATAATATTTCGGATTATCCAGTGACTGAATCGGTGTATATGTAGCTGCAAGCCTGCCCCTCTGCGCAGGTGCCTGTCCGGCTGCTTCGAAGTTCACATCTATGGCTCCATCGTCAGTTATCAGCTGTACTTTACCCGTCACCTCATCAATGCGTGCGGGAACTCCCATACTGCGTGCCATGGACACGAAGAAGATATCGCGACTGTGGGCATCGGCCAAACGTGCTTTCCACACACCTTCGGGAGATACAGGAGGTGCTCCCAGATTACATTCCTTGTTCACCTGAATGTTCTTTGCCACCCATGCAACCATCTTCATAGGCTCTGCCACATAAGCCTCAACATCTTCTTTCGAAATCACCTTACCAAAGAAAGTTTTATACGGAGTCAACATCTCATTGCTTATGCGCGGATTGCGCACATATTTACGGAAATATCCGGCATTCGTCGTACGCACACGAGACTGCATGTGATCTATCAACACATCCAGACGAACATCACGAAGGTCTTTTGCCGAAATCTGCTGCAAAAGGTCTATCCCGCCTTTCCTGGAGTTATCAGAACGCAGACGAGTCATGAACTCACGAATTACTCTGTAATTTCCACGGGCGGCAACCAGAATCTTGGCTACTGCATCCCGATCCAACTTATAATCTCGCGCAAAATTGCGTGCTGCCTCTTCCGAGATGAACTTACCGACATAGGCATTACGGATAGAGTCTTCTATCGCCAGTCTGCGGTCATTTTCCGCCCGCTGTTCCGGCGTCACTTCGGGTAAGTTGGCACTTTCTGCAGGAGGCACAATATCAATATCTACTGTGAAACTGTCACCCGCTTTCTTATCAAGAATTACGGTCAGTTCTGGTTGCTTACCAAAAGAAAGTTTGGAGAAACCGAAACGACCATCTTTGGAGGCCCAGACAAGCATATCCCCTTTTCCGGCAGTCAGTCCGCACACACCACCATCGTCGGTATGTTTCGTTGCTACGGTATAGAATTCCGCATAATTGTAGAGTTTGAACTCCACGCAGGCGTCAGGAACCGGATTTCCCGCTTCATCTTTCACCATAACCTTGGCTTGCGCTGTAGGCGCATAATTATCAATCACATTGATTTCCGTATACGTGGGGTTAACGGACATTACCTCTTCTTTTCCTTCATAACGTCCGAAAACCTTTGTGTGCATCAACATTCCGCGACTGGCAGGTGCATTGAACCAACCAAGATCCAGTACCGGTTCCGGTTCGCAGGCACCCAGGAAATGCCATTTACCATCTGCCCAGGCTTCCACCCATGCATGGTTATCGTCCGTATGTGCCCATCGTGGTGTATAAACCTGCCGTGCCGGAATACCTACCGAGCGAAGTGCCGCCACCAGCAAGGTAGATTCTTCGCCACAACGCCCGTAAGCAGTACTCACTGTTGCCAGTGGTGAACTGGTACGGGCATCGGAAGGCATATAGACGGCTTTCTCATGACACCAATGGTTCACTTCCAAGATGGCATCGTATAAAGAAAGGGACTTCACACGGTCTTTCAGCTCCTTATAGAACACTACCCGCGCACTATCCAGTTGTTCGTTGTTCACCCGCACCGGAAGCACAAAGTGTCGGAACAAATCTTCGGGAATGGTCTTCCCCCAAGGCATTTCCTCTGCGGCACGCTGGGATGCGCGGATATTCATTAAGTGAAATTCACCGGAATAATCAGTAATATCCGCCAGTGGCATATAGGCATAAAGGAATTCCAGGGCTTCCTGCTCATAAGTGCTCAGCGAAGCATCATCCAGTATCGTAAATAGTTCTCCCTGCGGCATCAGAGCCTTCTTTTGCTGAAAGTCCTGCTCCACGCGCGAACGATACGAGGCATCGGTCATGAAATGGGATTCTCCACAGGCAGCAAGCAGACAAAGTAGCCAGCATATTCCGAAAAGTTGTGTAGCTCGTCTCATAATACTTACATTAATTAAGGTGTGAGCTACAAAGTTAAAGAATTATCTGAAGTTTATTTCAGATGTACCACTAAAGTTGTATCCTCAGAGAAGGTAATACTGCATTTTTCGTAGGAAGGGGGGCCCATAACGCCTTCGGCATCATTGCTGAAACCAAACTTCTCTACAGGAATACCGAAAGCACCGGTATCCAATTTACCATTTCCATTCTCATCCTGATACATGGAGAAGGCATAAGTTCCTGCCGGGAGTCCTTTACAGGGGATAGACACAACTTTATCCTTCACCTCTACTGCAAAACCGGCAAGCGGCTTCTTCATGAATGTCTCCTGAGAGTTGTAGATGGCGACATAGAGTTTACCAGCCACATTTTCAATACCACGTACTTCCAGAGTAAGATTTTGTGCAGACAGACTTTGAGTTGCAAAAGCCAAAACACATACGAAACTAATAATCATTGCTTTCATTTGAATTGTTTTTAAAGAGTTTATAAATAGATACGCGGACGACACGGATTAGGCGGACGAACGCGGACCTTTCTTTTTAATTAAATTAGAAATTAGAAACATCATAAGCCGCCTTCTTCCCAAGTGTGATAAACACCCCGATATAGAAGAAATGATCGTTTGAAGCCAGAATAGCTTTATTATTCACCCGCCCAAATTCATTTTTCCGACAAAGGATATTGGTAGCAGAGGCATGGATAATCACTTTCTTACTGGGCAGGAATGTCAGTCCGAGATCAAGACTGTTATAAGGCTTTACATAATCATTCATCAAGCCCGGTAAATCCGGATTATGATAAGGACGCCCACTGCTGAAGCGGTTCGTCAAACCGACTATCGTGCCGATTCGCGGAATGGAATACTTCAGCACTACGGATGCATTGTGCCGAGTGGCATATTGTGGAGTAGTCAGTTCCGTATATTCCTGAAACTTCCGCTTGGCAATATTATATGTATAGGAAAGTTGGTATTCCAGATTCTTCAGCAGGACACGGTCATTAAAGAATAAGTCGAAACCTTTACTGTAGCCATAACCACCGGAAGTCAACACTTCCGCTGCATCTACCGTTCCCTTTTCCACCAATGCCAGACGGTCATATTTCTTATAATAAAGTTCAGCTTTGTAGAAACGTCCATCACCCTCATACTGTGCACCCACATTATACTGAATGCATGATTCCGATTTCAACTTGTTCTCCTGAGCCAGCAATCTGCTAACCGGCAACTGTGTATATCGTCCCGCCGTAGCAGAGAGTACTACATCTCCCAAATAGTAATTAACAGCCAGACGGGGTGATAAATTCACCTTTTCATTCAATGAAGTATATTCTGTGCGGACAGAAAGTTCCGCCTTCAGTTGCTCCACCGGATAGTAAGTTGCTGAAAGAAATCCTGCACTGATCGTCGGATTCATTTCATAATGGCTATCTATTCCCTCCGCCTCTTTCATCTGATATTGATAACGATTCTCATACCGGCGGATAAAACTCTCCACTCCCATATCCAGACGAAAAGCCGGAGAAATACGCTTGAACACTTTTGCCTTTGCATGAAGTTCCTGTTGTTGTTCCATCCAATGATCTGCCGAAAGTGATACATTACCTATCTTCTGTTCAAAGAAAGAGAATGCTGCACCTGCAAACCAGTTCCATCCACCGGAAGTACGCTTACGGAAAGTTGTATTGAGATAGAAATTATTCTCATTCAGATCGAACAATCTACGTTCAGCGCCTTCATAATTGGAAAAGTCAGTATGATTATAACCGCCATAAATCTTGAAAAGCGTAGCATCATCGGGATGATAGCGGAATTGTGCCGATCCGGTCATCATCCGGTAGGGATCTTCAAAATCCGTACGTCCTGAATAGATATGATCATAGACACACAAGTCCTGATAATCCAGGTTCACCGAAAGCGAACCTTTATCGAAAGCCCGTGTACCTCCTCCACCGAAGCCTACCGTAGAGGCATTGATGCCTAACTTATTGATAGGGCTCTTATCCTTTGTTTCCAACGGTAACACAGCCGAGAGTGCATCCCCGTATTCCAACGGAGCCCCGCCCGATTCCAGATTGACACCACTGAACATAAAAGTGGAATAACGTCCGCGTGCCGATGAATTTATACCTGTAGCCGTATAAGGATTCAAGACGTGCATTCCGTCAATGTATGTCTGTGTTTCATCACTACTTCCGCCGCGCACCAGCAGACGGCCACTTTCTCCTTGTACCTGCGTGCCCGGCAGTGTCTGCAATGCCTGATACAAATCACCGTTTGCACCTCCCACGGTCACCAGTTCCACCGGACTCATATCACTCCAACGACTGTTGGCAACAGGCGTTTTTTTACCTTTCACTACCACTTCCTTCAAATCTACACTGTCATTGTATAGTTGCAAGAAAACGGTATCTGTCACAGCTGTCTGCGCCTCCAAGTGCTGCACCGTCAGCAATACACTTACACTAAAAAGTAGAATCAATCTTTTCATTTTATCTATGTTCTTTACGATTTCCGTCAGCAAACATAGACTAAGAATTTCAGGCAAAAAAATATCCGGGACAGACTGCCCGGATATGTGACAAACAGCACCCCTCCTGTGACGAATGGCTGTATTTTTCTTTATTCTGTGACGAATGACTACCCTTCCGTCCCCCCTTCTATCAGCGTTTTTATCTCTTTTGCATAGCCTCTGGAAACCGGAACTTCTTCTGTACATCCTTCCAGTCGCAAACGGTATCCTTGTGAGTTTCCATCTACTTTTACCACAGTGCGTATGTTCACCAGAAAGGCCCGGTGACAACGGACAATGAACGAACAGGCAGCAACCGCTTCTTCTGCCTGCTTCATAGTAGCCCGCACTAACTTTTGCTGCATCTTATCCGCACTACTGTAAGCTACTCTTATATAATTCCCTTCTGCTTCTACATAAAATAAGGTATGGGCATCCACTTCCAGCATTTCTTTCGTTCCACCGGAGAAAACCAACTGCATAGGAGTTTCTTCTTCTTCTGCCACTTCTTCTGCTGCTCTCCCCTCTCCTATCTGTTCCTCATTCCTTGTCCGAATCTTCTCCTTCTGGGTATTCTCTCTTTTCGCAAGAGCGTAGTTGATCTCCGTTGCCTCCTTCAGATTACGTACCAGCTGCAAATTACGATTCCACATCAAAAAGAAGACAATAGGGAAAGGAGCAAGAACTGCCACCCAAGCCAAACTTATCAGAAATCCTTTCCAACTCAATATGAATGAACCAAATACCCAAGCCGTATAGAAACAGTTACCTATCGCAATCAGCAAACAAGCTCCCAAGGTTCCTAACAATTCTCGACCTAATGTCCAGTTCTTCTCACTATGATAACGGGGAAACAAAGCAGGAAACAAATACGTGGAGATACTCAGTGCCAATGAAGAAACCACTCCATAACCTAACACTACCCAGAATTTATAGCCTCCCATCATAGAAATGCCAAAAGGCTGCAACACAAAAAGGATCAGAAACACTATAAGTGAAGGTATTATCACGCTTTTCCATCTTTTCACCAATGATGGATAAGGGCTTCGTAAAAGTGTCAACAGTTTATTTATCATTATGACTTCCTGTTTGTAAGGGTTGATTATGTGTAAGATGCTACAAAGGTATATAAATTATTAATAGATCGTACATAGGTCATTTATTCCATTTTTAGTCACACTTTTGTAATATGCATATAGCAAAACCGGGCGTTTCTAAAGAAAAACAAGGAGAAAGTGCATTATTTTATGTTTTAAAACATATTTATCGTGAACAATTCGTATCTTTGCAGCGTTAATAAGATAAAAGAAAAGATGTAAAACCCGCTTTCCGAAACGCGGAAAGCACAAAAAGATGACAATTATGAAAAAGAATGCAAATGAAATTTTTATGTTACAGTACCGTATTAAACGCTATCAAGCAATGGGAAACGGAACTATGTGCCAGGCTTTGAATGGCAAACTTCAAAAACTGCTCGCAAAGCAGGCTACCATGTAAAATAACACCTTTAAATAAAATGAATGAGGGCGGAAAACCGAAAAGTTTTTCGCCCTCTTCTTTTATCAGTCGCTTATGATGTCTTTTCCAAAAGGCGTCAAAGCCAATCCTGCCAGTTTGAAATGCTGTAGCCCGAAGGGGATACCAATAATGGTGATACACAACACGACACCGAATGCCAGATGAGAAAGGCAAATCCAGATACCGCCCAGAAGTATCCACAATACATTCATCAGTATATACAGACAACCACCCGAACGTTCGCCACTCCGCACCGTTTTACCGAAAGGCCATAATGCAAGTGAAGCCATTTTCAGAGTTTGCATACCGAACGGAATACCGATAATGGTAATCATCATCAATAAACTGGCAACAAGGTATTCTATAGCGGTAAAAATACCTCCGAACACCAGCCATAATAAATTCATAAAACATCCCATAATTTTGCGTTTCTTGTATTCTAATACGCAAATATAGTTTTTTTATTTAATAACAAACTTATACTTACCTGTTAATCGCGCATCTTTATCTTTCAAGACAATGCGGTAAATCTCCGTTCCCCAAACATTAGAAAGACGTGTATCAGGCAAATTGATTGTTTCAACGGTTGCTGTAAACTCACCGGGATATTCCAAAGTTACTTTCTGTCCCTGTACGTCTATCGTCACCTTTCCGGGCACGGAAATATCCACCTTTCCCCAAGTGAGGAAGTTCACCTGATTAGGTTCTTTCGCTGATTTCAGGGAGAAGTTATCGGTAATCGTCAGTTGCTTATCGCCTAATGAATAGGCACGTGTCCAGCTATTTACCTCGGCTTCTTTCGGATAAGCAGTCGCAATGTTCGCTGAGAAAAAACGTTTCTTCGGTTGGCAGACAACATCCGTAGCCTTATAATTCTGACCGAAACTCTGGGGTACTCCGTTAATCATCGGCAGGTTATGGTAATTACTTTGCATGGTCCAGATGGTATAACGTTCGCTACTGAACGTCTGACGTGTATAAGTTCCTACCCCCGCATCAATCAGCACAGGTATCGTATTGACATACAATGAAAATGTGCCTACATCATTATGATTATGACTTTCATTATTGAATCCGCCTTTCGTAGCCAGGAACCAGCCGGATTTATTGGTCAGATAGCAGAATTCCGTTTCAGGATACCAGGTACAAGCCGGTATGGTATGGGCAGCAGTCGTCTTTTCCAGTTCTCCATTCCATAATATAGACTGCAAGGAGCGGAAAGTATCATTACCCAAAGGCACAGAAGGACGTTTACCATCCAGTAGATAGGCTGCAAACTGCATCATTTCCTCGCTGCCGACTGCACGGCCATAACGGTAAATCAACGGTGCATCGCCTCCCCCCTTGGCAGAAGCATCCGCAAAGTTCACTACCCAACCGTTTCCTATATACGTACGACTGATATATTCTCCCATCCGGCGAATCATCGGTTCCTTGAAAAGAGATACTTTCCCATCTGTTCCATCCGAAAGTATCTGGAGATAATCATACATTTTCCCGGCTGCATGTCCCCAATAAGAAGGACCTTCTTCACAAGCACCATCAGCCTTTACAAAATTGATGAACTTGTCTACCGACTGCATGCTGCGCCAAACAGCCTTTGCCAGACGATCACGGTCATTCTCTAATAAAAGATAGCATTGCAATACATTGGAGTTACACCAGGGATTCCAGTTATTGATAATCATTCCCGGTTTCCATTGGAAAGCCATCCACCATTCCCGGTCATTGTTCATATAAGGATCGAGAATACGTTCCTGCAAAGTATGACGCAAGCGCTGAGAGATTACAGGATCTATTTTATCGAAAGAATCATGGAAGAAGTAATATACCCACGACAACATGGAACCGAAATTTCCCGAACCCAGATCAATCACCTGTTCGCGATAATCGGGCAAAGAGCGTTTGGTGCTCTGGCGTACCAGATGGGCAGAAAGTACCCAGGAAGTCATCTCGCAACTGTAAAATGCTCCATTTATCAACTGGTCGATAAACCGTCCTTTTCCTTCGGCAAGCTCGGCAAGCATCAGGGTATTGATTGCTTTCCGGTTAGCCTCATAGGGATTTTGCATAATGTTCCGTTCACCGCTGCGTTCATACTCTAAGTAATCGGTAGCACGGATTACTTTCCATTCGTAATTAAGCATTTTCTCTCCGGCACGAATCAGGCTTTCTTTATTGGTACCCAGCAATTCGTCCCAACCGGCACGGTCGTTATAAGCAGGATAAGGTACCCACTTCTGATTCATCACCAGTGCTTCTTTCAGTTGTTCTTCACTACCGGCAGCTTTTTGCAAAAGATTTCGTTCTGTATATGCATGTGCGGAAATACCTGCCATGAAAAACAGGCAGAAGGAAATAAAAATACGGTAAAACGTGTTTCTCTTCATGATATTAAAAAGTTAGATTTCTTCTTTGTGATGAGGCAAAGATACGCAAGTTACGGTAAAACGGAGGTATTCAATTATCCGTAGTTGGGTACAAAATCATCCATAAAAGAAACTATAAACGAACAAGCCCGCAAATAGCCACCTACTTCCAATCACTAAATTCAAAGCTCAACTGTTCCCAAACGCCTTTTTCCCCGGTATCTTCCCGTGGATTGGAAACGGAAAGCCCTATCAACCGGATGGGATGATGTTCATAATCCACCTCCTTCAGCAATTGTTTAGCCAAAGGCAGGATCACATCAAGAGTAATTAGTTCTTTGGATTGGGTTATGCTCCGGGTTATCTGACTAAAATCATGGAATTTGATTTTCAACGTCAATGTATTTCCCTTGAAATCATTATGTTCCAGACGTCCTACCAGTTCCACTGCCGCATGATACAGTTCGATAATAACCGATGAGCGTTGCGAAATATCCTTCTCCAAAGTATGTTCGCAACCAATGGACTTACGGATACGTACCGCCTCTACCGGACGAAGATCGATTCCCCGGGCACAATCATAATACAATGCTCCTACCTTTCCGAACTCACGCAGCAGCATAGCCTGCGAACATGCACGCAACTGTTCGCCGTTATGAATACCCAATGAGTGCATTTTCTTTGCCGTCACCGGACCTACCCCCCAGAAACTCTCGATAGGCAGACGCGCAATAAAATCCATCGCCTGATCGGGATGGATGGTACACAGCCCGTCCGGCTTACGATAATCGGACGCTATCTTTGCCAGGAATTTATTGTAGGATATGCCGGCAGATGCTACAAGATTAAGTTCATTCCGTATTTTCTGCTTGATTTCCTTGGCAATATCTACAGCCAACAAAATACCGGGCTTATTCTCTGTCACATCCAGAAAAGCCTCATCCAGTGACAATGGCTCAATGATATCTGTATATTCGTGGAAAATTTCATGGATTTGCCGGGAGACTTCATGATACACTTCCATCCGTCCGTGAACAAAGATAAGTTGCGGACACATCCGTTTTGCTTTCGTCGACGCCATGGCCGAACGTACTCCATAGCGACGTGCCTCATAACTGGCAGCCGCCACTACTCCCCGTTCTTCCGCATACCCCACTGCAATAGGTTTTCCGCGCAACTCGGGATTGTCACGCTGCTCTACGGATGCGTAAAACGCATCCATATCTATATGTATGATTTTTCGTTCAGTGCCTTCGCAACACATCTTTCATGATACCTTTCATTTTACCATTCAAAGATAATCATTATTTCCGCTATTCTAGCACACCAATCCTTGATGACAGCTTTTCTTTCAGCATTTTTATTTATTTCGAGTTTAGACGAATCCACTTTCTCTATCATTTTTTTAATAGGTATCAAATGTAGTTTCCATATGTTTATTAGGACCATAAAATAAAGAAAACAATAATAGCCTTATTTCCAATTACGACTTACACTTTTAACGCTTAAAGTAACTATATCCCATAATTTTTATATAGATTTGCAATGATATCTCGTAAAAGAATCTAAATATGAACCACATTACAATCACAAATCTTAAAATATCATATTTAATAATATTCTTTCTATTTTCTCTGTCTACTAAAGCACAGGAAATAGTAGTAAGAAATATTCCATCATTAAACAATTTACCAGTCAACACAATCCATAGAATCTTTCAGGATAGCGACGGATATATGTGGTATGGTACTACTGATGGCTTATGCAGATACGATGGATATAATATTCGTCTCTTTCGCTCTGATCTGAATCATCCGGGCTTATTAGTTGATAATTCTATTTCCTTCATATCAGAAGACCAAGAAAAGAAAATATGGTTTGGTACTATGAAAGGAGCATATATTCTTGATAAAGCAACCTATCAAATTACTCCGATCAATTTGGAAGAACACAATGGCAAAGTTGTATTCCATATACATGTAACAAAAGACGGAACTATCTGGATTAGCGTAGAAGGTGCATTATTTCATTTCAGACCAAACGGAACTCTCATCAAAAGGTATCAAATTGAATATAACAACCATCCTGAGTGTATATACTTTATATATGAGAATAATTCCGAAGATTACATTATTTCTTTCACAAAAGGTGGAATGTATAAATTCAATGCAGAATCAGGCAGATTCACTCCCTATTTTCATAACGATAAATATATGGATATTGAACGAATTATTTGGGATGCAGAACATAAATGTTATTGGTTAGGAGTATGGGGAGCAGGCATCGTTCGTTTTAATCCGGAAGCAGAATCTGAAAATGAAATATATGTTCCTCAACCACTTCCAAAAGATATAATGGGAGAAACATCAGGATCAATATATCATATGGTACAAGATGATGTGTTTCACTATTTGTGGATTACTGCCTGGAGAGATTTATTTGCTTTCCGCATCACAGAAAATGGAACCCTAGAGCAAGTAGATACATCTTCATTTCTGAATCGCCAAAATAAAATACTTTATGACCTGCATAAAGACAAAGATGGAAAGTTATGGATATCTGCATCAGACGTCGAAAGTTTCATAGTGGATATACGGGAATATATTGTAAAAGAATATCCATTAGAAAGCCTAAGAAATAGAATTAATGCAAATCCTTCAATAACGTCATTATGTATTGATACCAAAGGAATATTTTGGTTTATGCAAGACCGTTATGGGTTGTGTACTTACGACCCCCAAACAAACAACTTAAAACATTTTTCAGAAAGCCATTCAGTGAGAAGTCTACCTTTATGGTACATCCCCAAAATTGTTCAATCACGAATATCTGGGATGGTGTGGGCAGTCCCATACGGATCATCTATATATGGTTTAAAATTGGAAAACATGCACATAGAAGAATGTTTCAGAATACAACTAAACGATATTTCAGAAAATCCGGGATTGATTATATCAGTTTTTGAAGATGACAATAAGAATGTATGGATTGGCACGACAATGGGATTATTCGTTTATTCAATCAAAACAGGTTCCCTTAATGTCATTCGTGAAGCGGCAGGATATATATCAGGAATTGTTCAAACTGGTAATGGAACAGTATGGGCAGTCATTAAAAATAAAGGGATATTTGAGATAGAGGTAACCTCAAAAAACAAACTTCATAAATATAAGCGAGATTTTACCTGCATAAACACCACAACAGACGGGAAACTTTGGGTTGGAACAGGAGAAGGCGAAGTACTAATGTTCGATCCAACATCTAAAGAAGGATTGACTAATTATAGTTTAGCCTGCGGTATGGAAGGCGATATCATTAACAATATCACTGTTGATACGTATAACCATGTTTGGATAACTACTAACCAAATGATTAAAGAATTTAATCCCCGTAATAGTGCTTATCGAATTTATAATACTAGGAATCCCAATTTTTTGCTTACCCGGTTATCTCCCGATGCTGTTAGTTATAATAATAGTGGAGAAATTTATTGGGGAGGCATTAATGGAGTAATATCTATCTCTCCAAGTCAGCAATTGGAAAGTATTCCAGAACAAGTTCAAACGTTAATAACCGATATCAAACTCCTCGGTAAAAGTATCTGGGAAAATAATCTAACGGAAGATCCCATTCTTAGTCCTATCAAAATATTACCTGATGATCAAAATCTGGAAATCGAATTTTCTGCACTCGATTACCATAATCAAGACCAAATTCGTTATGCATACCGTATGATAGGGGTTGACAATGACTGGATATATTTAAATGAAGGCAAAAACTCTGCCTTTTATAATAAATTAAATAAAGGGAAATACACATTTCAAGTCAAAGCGACTGATAAGAATGGACTGTGGAGTAACAAGATTACCAAGATAACAATCCATCGCTTGCCCGCCTGGTATGAAACATGGTGGGCATATATGATATATATGATTTTGTTTTTGGGGATAATTTGGACCATCATTCACCTCTATCTGCAGAAACTTAAGCAGGAAAACACTAAAAAACTAACAGAACAAGTCACCCAAATGAAATTGCGATATTTTACTAATATCTCCCATGATCTGATGACCCCACTCACTATATTCTCTTGCGTCGTAGATGAAATACATCTAGCCGGGAAAGAAGATCCTAAAAGAATTGCATTATTACAATCTAATATTATCCGATTAAAAAGACTTTTGCAACAGGTATTGGACTTCAGAAAAGCCGAAAGTGGAAACTTGCAACTAAACGTTTCTTGGGGTAACATATCATCCTTCGTCAAAGACATCTGTGAAACAGGTTTTGCGCCCTTAATCAAAAGTAAACAAATACGTTTTGGGGTAGAAATGGAACCTCATCTAATAGAAGGATATTTCGATTTTGATAAACTAGATAAAATATTATTCAATCTATTATCAAATGCCTTTAAATATACTCCCAATGGAAAAGAAGTAAGATTGAATATAAAATCATTTGAACAGAATACTCATAAGCTGTTACAAATTGCAATATACGATGAAGGCAGGGGCATAGAGAAGAAAGAGCAGAATAAAATATTCACCCGTTTCTACAATAACAAATTATCCGAAACCGGAATGTCAAATGGCATAGGTCTTTCTTTAGTAAAAGAATTGGTAGAACTACATCATGGAACTATAAGTTTAGAAAGCGAACTTGGCAAAGGTTCAATATTTACAGTTACAATACCAATTGATAAAAGTAGTTACAGTAAAGAAGAACGGACCGAATCATTGAATATAACAGCAAACAATATCATACCCACAGTGGAGATTTCCGAAAGATATACTGAAAAGAATGAAGATACTAGAAAAAGTAATATCTTGCTTGTAGAAGATAATGAAGAGTTACTTTCATTAATGCAAGAAATATTTTCCCGGAAATACAATGCTTTTACAGCATCCAATGGCAAGCAAGCTTTAGCATTTATTAGTCGGCATGATATCGACCTGATAATTAGCGATATCATGATGCCCGAGATGGACGGACTTGAACTTTGCCGCACAATTAAAAATAATATTCAAACCAGCCATATTATTGTCATATTGCTGACAGCGAAAACCACTACTGAAGATCGCATCGAATCCTATCAAGTAAATGCAGATGAATATATCTCCAAGCCATTCGAAATGAATGTACTACGTGCCCGCATAGAAAACCTACTTCGTTTACGGAAGCAAAAACAAGATGCTTTTAATACAAATCCTAAAATCGAAATATCCCGGTTGGAGGTGTCATCACTCGATGAGCAACTAATTGAACAAGCTCTGAAGATTGTAGAAGAAAACCTCGGAGATCCTAATTTTGATATTTCCAAACTGGCTGGTAAGTTAAATATGACTCGCATCACCTTATCCAGAAAAATAAAAGGAATAACCGGACATTCCCCTTTAGAGTTTATCCGTGACATAAAAATGAAATATGCCTGCCAAATGTTAGAAAATCCCAATATGTCAGTATCCGAAGTTATAATAGCTATTGGATATCGGGATCATGGACATTTTACAACTACCTTCAAGGATATGTTTGGAATTACTCCCAGTGAATATCAGAAAAAGGTTCAGACCATATGAATCAATAGAGAGTTTTTAATCATTTAGCCAAGGTTTTTTGATCAAAATACCAATAGTTCCATTTCCCCATTTTTTATGTAGAAAATACCGATAGCTAATTTTCTACATTATATATTTATTTGCGGTGTGAATCGTAAACGGGTACAAACGTACCTAAAATGTTAATCTTAATAATGTTATTCATGAAACATTCAAAATTAAAAAAACAGTCGGCTTATTTTCGACTATTTATCTTGTTCTTTATAACAAGTTTTTCTATTTCAGTTTATGCACAAAATGCTGTCACAGGAAATGTTATGGATCAGAAAGGTGAACCGATAATTGGTGCAACCATTACCGTAAAAAACAAACCGAATGTCGGAACAATTACGGATCTCAATGGAGATTTCAAATTAAACGCATCATTAGGAGAAGTACTAATTATCTCGTATATTGGATATGTAACTCAGGAACTTCCAGCTACACCTAGTCACAAAATGAATATAACATTGAAAGAAGACAATCTCAGTTTAGACGAAGTAGTAGTGGTTGGATATGGTACCCAACGAAAAGAAGAACTCACTAGTTCTATTTCAAGTGTGAAGGCAGATAATTTTGTACAGGTATCAGCTCCCGATCCTGCAAGCCTTATAAGAGGCAAAGTAGCCGGTTTAGCTGTAATTTCTCCTGATGCCAATCCATTATCAAGTTCACAGATATCACTACGAGGTACAACTACACTACGCTCCGGAACAAGTCCTTTGGTCATCATAGACGGGGTTCAAGGTGATCTTAACTCAATTTCACCTAATGACATAGAACAAATAGATGTACTAAAAGATGGCTCTGCAGCAGCAATATATGGTACAAGAGGTACAAATGGGGTTATTCTTATAACCACAAAAAGTAACCGAGGAGAAATAAAACCAACTATTGAAATTAATAGCTACCTATCTACGCAAAAAATTACTAAAAAGTTACCGATGATGACCGTAGACCAGTATCTCGATAAGGTAAAAGAAGGCGTACCGGGTGCAGTTGATAATGGAGGAAGAGTAGATTGGCTGGACGAGATACTACAAACTCCATTTAATCAAACATACAGTATAAATATAAAAGGAGGCACTGTCAATACCAGTTATGTAGCCAGTTTTGATTATACCTCCAATGAAGGTCTTATTAAACAATCAAAAGTGGATGTGATTTATCCACGCATAAATATAGTGCACCGCATGTTTGATAACAAATTAAAGATTGAAGCAAATATAAATGGTTATCAAAGGAAATATGGTATTCCATATAGCAACGATGTATATCAAAGTGCATTGATTTTCAATCCTACTGACCCCATTAAAGATACAGATGGCAACTGGACAGAGAAAGCTAAAGATATGCTTTATAATCCGGTAGCTCTATTGAATGAAACAAAAGGAGAAAACAAGTCAACGAATTTAAGAATGTATTCGACGGTTACACTTACTCCTATTAAAGGATTAGACATTAAATATCTCATTTCTAATGAAACCTATAACCACTTCGCAGGGTATTATGAGACTAAAAAACATAAATCGGGAACAATGTATGGCAAAAACGGATACGCCTCCCGCTCCACTACGCGAAACGAAAACACAACAGCAGAATTAACTGCGCAATATACCAAGCAATTCAATAATGCCCATCATTTGAATGCATTGATAGGATATAGCTGGAATAAATGGAATTATCAAACTGCCTTTTTAGATAATTATGATTTTCCAACTGACGATTACAGTTATAATAATATGAGTGCCGGTAATGCTTTAAAAGAAGGTAAAGCTAGTGAATCATCTTATCAAAGCGAAAATAAATTGATTGGATATTTTGTAAGATTGAACTATAATTATAAAGGAAAATATTTAGTATCTGCCAGTCTGAGGCATGAAGGTTCTTCTAAATTTGGAGCAGATCACAAATGGGGAAACTTCCCTGCAATATCATTAGGATGGAATATAAAAAATGAATCATTCCTTGAAAAAGTAGATTTTCTAAGTGCACTTAAAATCAGAGCAGGATTTGGCATAACAGGGACAGATCCTAGTAATCCTTACATGTCATTAAATAAGCTCAACTTAGGAGGATATGGGTACTTCGGAGGTAAATATATAAACTTATTAAGACCAGATGGCAATCCTAACCCAGAATTACGTTGGGAGAAAAAAGAAGAATTTAACATCGGTATTGATTTTGGCTTTCTTCAAGATAGAATAACAGGTAGCATCGATTTGTATAATAGAGATACAAAAGATTTGATAGGAACTTATCAAGTACCTGTGCCACCCTATGTTTCAAGTACAATAACTGCTAATGCCGGCTCAATAAGAAATCGGGGAATTGAAGTTGCATTAAATTTTGTCCCTATTCAGAACAAAAACTTTATATGGCAATCCGGGATAAACTTTTCCACCAATCAAAACAAGCTTCTATCATTATCAAATGATAAATTTGTAGCCAACTCTTATAGTGATGAAGGGCACACCTTAGCTCCAATCCAGCAAACGACTCACAGAATTCAAGAAGGTGAACCTATTGGAAATTTCTATGGATATAAAAGTATTGATATTGATAACAACGGACATTGGATTATTGAAGGTGCTGATGGCAAACCTAAACCAATCAGCGACCAACAAGCCAGTGATAAAAAAATCTTAGGTAATGGTATCCCTAATTTCTATCTGAACTGGAATAATACAATTCAATATAAACAGTTTGACCTTTCGCTAACTATGCGTGGAGCATTCAGATTCCAAATTTTGAATATGGCCGAAATGAATTATGCTGTACCAACTGCACTGGGAGGAAGTAATATAATGCAAAAAGCATTTGATAATGTTTATGGAAAACGTCCCTTAGCATACGACCAAGAACTTCAATATGTTAGTTATTATATCCAAGATGGTGATTACTGGAAAATAGATAATCTGACAATTGGATATACCCCAAAATTCAAAGAAAATAAATGGATCAAACGAGCAAGGATATATGGCAGCATTTCTAATCTCCTCACAATAACTGGTTACAGCGGTATTGACCCTGAAGTAAATATCAGCGGACTAACTCCCGGTACCGATGATAGATACAGATATCCGTCAGCCAGAACATTTACCTTGGGAGTTAATCTTACTTTCTAAACATAAAAACCAACAATCATGAAAAAAGTAATATTTAAATATATAAGTATCTGCTTGCTTACAATTAGTATAGTAGGTTGTGACAATAATCTGGATGAAAAAGTTTATTCATCAATAACTGAGCAAACTTATAATTACACCAATGACGATTTTAAGCCGAATATTGCAGGAACTTACGCACCCTTGAACTACAACTATGTTTACACATACTGGCAAACCCAGGAATTAAGCGGATGTTGTATTGTTTTGCCTCCTAACTCAGCCGGATGGGATGATGGGGGAATCTACAAAAGGCTACATTTCCACGATTGGAATTCTGAACTTGATCAACTATTGCAATTTTGGAATAATTACTATGCCGGAGTAGTATTATGCAACAGTGCTATCGAAAAAGTAGAAAAAGACCTGATTCCTGCTTCTTCAACTGAAAAACAACAAGGCTTAGCAGAACTTAGAGCCATAAGAGCTTATTATTATTGGATTCTTATGGATAACTTTGGAGATATACCATTTGTGACAACAACCGCACAAGAACTTCCTGAAAAAAAATCCAGAGCTGATATATATAATTTTATAGTAAATGAATTGATAGAAGTCATACCTGATTTAAACGAAGAACAAGGAGGAAATATGTATGGACGAATCAATAAATGGGCCGGTAAAACTCTTCTCGCCAATATATATTTAAATGCAGAAGTATATACTGGTACAGCTCGATGGAATGAATGCCTTGCCCAATGCAATGATATTATAAATAGTGGAAAATGCAGCCTTTCTTCTGATTTTAGGGATTCCTTTAGAGCAGAAGGTGTAGAAAGCTCCAAGGAAGTATTGTTCACTATTCCATATGAATTTAGCAGAGGAATAGTAGGATGTTATTTACACAATAATTCATGGCATAGCGAGTTAAAGAAAAAATTCCTAACAAATGCAGTTCCTAATGACGCTGGTGGAACCAAAGGCATTCCACAATTTATAAATACTTATCAAGAAGGAGATAGCCGATTAGAAAACTCATGGTTAATGGGACAGCAATTTGACGCTGAAGGTAATCCGCTCTATTGTGTGTATGATTCAAAAGGTGAATATCTTATATTTACTAAAGAAGTTCCGAATGCCAACTTCACAAAAGAATATGAAGGTTACAGATTTAATAAATTCGATATTGCCCAAGGGTCCGAATGGAGCTGCGACACTGATATACCTCTTTTTCGCTATTCCGAAGTTTTATTAATGAAAGCAGAATGCCTGTTAAGAACCAATCAACCTGGTGCCGGAGCATTAGTAACAGAAGTACGCAACAGAAATTTCAAAAATAATCCAGAAAAAGCCATAGTGACAGATGAACAATTGAGAGATGATTCCAGCTACGAATGGGGATACGTGGAAAATTATGACATAATTGAACCGGGAAATCAAGAACCAGTAGAATTGGGACGATTATTTGATGAACTTTGTTGGGAATTTGTATGGGAAGGCCATACCCGGAGAGATATGATTCGTTTTGGATTATATACAAAGAAAAGTTGGCTATCTCACAAGCCAACAGGTGATTATCGTAGTGTATTTCCTATTCCCGAAAGAGCTTTGAGTGCAAATCCAAAGTTAGTTCAGAACCCAGCTTACATCCAATAACAAACAATAAGGAGGAACTGTATAATACTTTTCCTCCTTATACAAACTCTGTATATAAAACAAGGAGATATCTGAGTCTCATTTCCTTGTAACATTATCTGCAATATAATTATTGTCACAAATTTATATTATGAAGAAAAAAATTATATTATTTCTATTACCAATTATATTTAGTATAAGCGCTTGTAAACAAACAGATTCACGGGAAAGGGGCAAGGACTATCCTATTGAACCTGTACCTTTTACTTCAGTTAAGTTCACAGATAATTTCTGGGCACCTCGCATATTTACCAATCAAGAGATCACTATTCCAATAGCTATTAAGCACTGTTATAGCACCGGACGTGTTGATAATTTCAAAAAAGCAGGTGGTTTGATGCCAGGCTATTTTGGAACAGAGTTCCCTTTTGATGATAGCGATGTCTTCAAAATTATGGAAGGAATGGCATACTCTATCAAAATGTTTCCTAACAAAGAATTAGAAAATCAATTGGATTCTTTGATATATTATGTTTCAAAAGCACAGGAGGCCGACGGATACTTACTTACAGCTCGAAATGTGCCCACCCCTAAAGACCTACATGAATGGGTAAGTGTGAATCGTTGGGAAAAAACATCGGAACTCAGTCATGAACTTTACAATATGGGACATATGTATGAAGCTGCCGTTGCTCATTATCAAGCTACGGGTAAACGTACATTTTTAGATGTAGCTATAAAGAATGCCGACCTCATTGCAAAAGATTTTGGTCCCGACAAATTAACTTATGAACCTGGTCATCAGGAAATAGAATTAGGTCTCGTGAAGCTCTATCGTGTAACGGATAAAAAAGAATATTTAGATCTCGCTAAATTTTTCCTTGATCTAAGAGGTAAAGGTAAAAGCGGCGAATATAGCCAAACCCATAAACCTGTTATAGAACAAGATGAAGCCGTCGGTCATGCTGTTCGTGCAACATACATGTATTCCGGAATGGCAGATGTAGCAGCTTTAACCGGTAACAAAGATTATTTGCAAGCTATAGATACTATATGGAAAAATGTAGTCAACAAAAAACTATATATAACTGGTGGCATAGGAGCCAGTGGACATGGAGAAGCCTTCGGCAAAAACTATGAATTGCCTAATATGTCTGCCTATTGTGAAACTTGCGCTGCAATAGCTAATGTCTTTTGGAATTATAGGCAATTTTTACTTCATGGAGAATCTAAATATTATGATATTTTAGAAAGAACATTGTATAATGGTGTGATTTCAGGGGTCAATCTTGAAGGCGATCGTTTCTTTTATCCGAATCCATTAGAATCTGTAGGCCAACACAGCCGTAGTGAATGGTTTGGCTGTGCATGTTGCCCGAGCAATATATGTCGCTTCATGCCTTCCATTCCCGGCTATGTATACGCAAAAAAAAACGATGAGTTGTATGTAAATTTATTTGTTGATAGTGAAGCAAATATAGAAATCGAAGATAACCATGTCCAGTTATCACAAAAAACAAACTATCCATGGGAAGGAAAGATAGCTATATCTGTCAATCCAGAAAAGACAGATATGTTCAAAATATTAGTAAGAATTCCCGGATGGGCCCGGAATCATCCCGTTCCGAGCAATTTATATACTTATTTAAATGCCCAAGACGCCAAATGCGAAATTCGTATAAATGGGAAAAGCATTAATTATAACATAAATAACAATGGATACGTAGAGCTTGTCAGCAATTGGACAAAAGGTGATGTTATAGAAGTTGATTTTCCAATGGAAGTACACCGTAGCATCGCCAATAAAAAAGTGATTGATGATCACGAAAAAACAGCTATTGAACGTGGCCCGATAGTATATTGTCTGGAATGGACAGATAATGACGGTCAGGTACTCAATTCTGTAGTGGAAGATGACATACAATTTACACCTAAATACGAAGAAAGGCTGAATGGAATTGTATCACTATATGCTGATGCAAAAAGCGTACAAATAGATAAAAACGATAACGTACAGGTTGTTGGTAAAAAAATAAACGCTATTCCATACTATGCATGGGCAAATCGTGGAAATGGAGAAATGGTAGTATGGTTGCCACGCACTGTGAACTCCACACGTCCTCTTCCACTACTAACCATCAGTACAAAAACAAAAGAATCAAAAGCATATGAATAAATATATAGTTATAACTATATTGGTATCTCTCGTTTTGTTCGGATGCTCCAAAAAAAATGAGGAAATTATACCAATCTCCTTTAGTCAAGTAACTTTAACTGAAGGGTTCTGGAAAGATCGGATGAAAACAGAAATAAATGTAACAGTTCCTTTCTCTGTGCAACAAAGTGAACCGGCACTGGAAAGATTCCGTCGTACCGCTAATTTTCTGGCAGGCAATCCTACCCAGTTACCTGAACCGCACAGGTTTATGAGTTCAGACCTATATAAGGTAATGGAAGGGGTGGCTTACTCACTAATGATTGAGCCTAATAAAGAGTTGGAAAACTTTATGGATAATGCCATCGACTTGATAGGTGCCTCACAAGAGGAAGACGGTTATCTGTATATTTCACACACATGCAAAAATATTCATCCGGAAGAAATGGGAGAAAAGCCCTACAGTTTTATAGTACATAGCCATGAATTATACAATGTCGGTCACATGTATGAGGCTGCCATCGCCTATTATCAAGCAACAGGAAAAGATAAACTTCTGAATATATCTATCAAGAATGCTAAACACATTAATAGGGTTATTTTTGAAGGTGGAGATTCTAAATACAACAACGGTACCCCCATCATGCAGGCTCCTGGGCACGAAGAGATTGAATTAGCTCTTTGCAAGTTATACCGGGTAACCCATGACAAATTGTATCTGGACATGGCTAAAAAATTTCTTGAAATAAGAGGGGTAACCTACCGTCCCCAAGGAGAGGGTGTAATGGCTCCTACCTATGCACAACAACATATGCCCGTAAAAGAACAAACAGAAGCTGTAGGGCATGCAGTAAGGGCAGCTTATCTATATACAGCAATGGCACAAGTCGACGCGCTGACCGGACACAAGGATTACGAGAAAGCATTGAACTCCATTTGGAATGATTTGGTATCTACTCGTATGCACATCACCGGCGGATTGGGTGCTATTGCGGGAATGGAGGGCTTCGGAGCCCAATATGAACTGCCCAATCTTACAGCTTATAACGAAACTTGTGCAGCTGTGGCAAATGTCTTTTTCAATCATGCAATGTTTTTATCCAATGGCGATGCCAAATTTTTAGATATAGCCGAGTTATCTTTATACAACAATTCACTAGCCGGCATCAGCTTAAGTGGTGACAAATTCTTTTATGTTAATCCACTGGAAGCGGATGGAATCACACGTTTTAATCAAGGACATGGAGGCCGATCCGAATGGTTTGGTTGTGCTTGCTGTCCGCCCAATATCTCCCGCCTAATTTTACAAGTTCCGGGATACATGTATGCCTATACTGGAAATAGGGTGTACATTACCCTTTATGGTGGAAGTAAAACCGTCATCCCATTAAATAAAACAAGTGTACACTTAGAACAAATATCGAACTATCCATTCGACGGAAACATAAAAGTCACTATTCAGCCCGAAAGCGAATCCAGATTCGACGTAGCCTTACGTATCCCAACATGGGTCACTTCTGATATCTTTGTACCAGGAGGACTTTACCCTTATAAAAATAAACGAGAAGAGCATATTACAATTAAAATAAACGGTAAACCCATAAAATACGAATTGGAAAAAGGCTTTGCTATCATAAATAAAATATGGAAGAAAGGAGACGTTATAGACCTCCAATTACCAATGCCTGTACGCTTTGTAAAAAGTATCCCTAAAGTAAAAGAAAATACAGAGAGAACCGCAATAACTCGTGGTCCCCTTGTGTACTGTGCTGAAGAAATAGACAATGGTAAGCCTACGCAACAATTATTTATAGGTGACACAGATGAAGCGCAAGCAAAAGTATCTCCCATATCCTCTGAAATCTTACAAAACATTTATCAGATTGAAACTCCTCAAATAAAACTGATTCCTTATTATGCCTGGTGCAACAGAGGTGATAACCGCACCATGTCTGTATGGATAAGCAACACTAAACCGGCTATTGAAAAAAGTCAGATGGAATACATTGATAATGTGTCATCCGTTAAAACGTCTTCAACAGCAAATGGAGATAATATTGCTATACAAGCCATTTGTGATGGTCAAGAAGCTCAATCTTCTTCAGATATTAGCAATAAGATATGGGTATCCTCCAATTCAGACCTACAATGGATAGAAATAAACTTCAAAAAAACATTTATCTTTAATTCATTATCCGTATACTGGATTGAAAACTCCAAAATATCAATTCCACAATCATGGTTCATCGAATACAAAAACGGTAATGAATGGAAACAATTACAATTGTATGTCACCGACTCCTATCAAAATGAAAAAGACAAGTTTAACGTGGTTCATCCGGCCAACCCAATGGAAACCAATGTCATAAGGATGCAGATTAAACCACAGGAAAACAAAGTTGTTGGAATTTCCGAAATTAGATTTGAATAAATATTTTAATCGATACATATAATTTATTATGAAAAGAAAACTATTATTAGGTATTTTGGTTTCCGGTTTCTCGATTATATCTGTATTTGCACAAAAATACGATAGAGTAAAACTAAAGGAGCAACCAGTATTAATATCGAAAGTAAAAAACATAGGCGGATTTTACGGACAAAGAATGGAACTTAACCGCAACGTCTACCTAAAAAAATTCCCTATCGATCATTACGTTGACTTTATAGAAAAGCGTGAGCATACTGCTTGGAGTTGGACAGAAAGCGAGCAGCACGGTAAATGGATAGAATCAGCCTATCTTTCAGCCATCCAAGCTGATGACAAGGAATTATTATCAAAAGCAGAAATAGTTCTCAGACGTGTCTTAAATTCACAAGAAGACGAAGGATATGTAGGATCAACAGCCCGCAGTTTTCGGACTCCTGAAAGACCGGTCAGGGGAATGGACGCCTACGAACTGTACTTCGTCTTTCATGCATTTATGACTGTTTATGAGGAAACAGGGAATAAAGATGCTTTAAAAGGAGCCGAAAAACTAGCCAATTATTTCATCAAATATTTTGGTCCCGGTAAATTGGAGTTCTGGCCTTCTGACATACGAGAACCTCAAAACCGTTTTATGCGGAAGATGGAAGGGCGATCGGACTTTGCCGGACATACTGTCCATTATTCATGGGAAGGAACATTACTTTGTGATCCCATCGCTCGGCTATATGAACTAACCGGGGAAAAGAAATACTTAAATTGGTCTAAATGGCTTGTAGATAATATCGACAAATGGAGTGGCTGGGATGCCTTCTCACGATTGGATTCAGTAGCCGATGGTACCTTAGGTATTGACAAATTGCAACCTTACGTACATTCGCACACTTTCCATATGAATTTTATGGGATTTCTTCGCCTCTATCGTATTACAGGCGATAAATCACTCTTAAAAAAAGTTTCCGGAGCTTGGGACGATATAAGTAAGCGTCAAATGTATATAACCGGAGGAGTAAGTGTTGCTGAACATTATGAATCCGGTTTTGTGAAACCTTTATCAGGCAATATCGTTGAAACTTGTGCTACCATGTCGTGGATGCAATTAACTCAACAATTACTTGAATTGACAGGAGACACTAAATATGCTGACGCAATAGAAAAACTCATGATCAACCATGTTCTTGCAGGTCAAGATATAGAAACAGGTTCATGTCGTTACCATACAGCACCTAACGGTACCAAACCAGAAGGATTTTTCCATGGTCCCGACTGCTGTACTGCAAGCGGGCATCGGATTATATCTTTATTGCCAAGTTTTTTATATGCAGAAAATGGGAAAGACTTTTTTATCAATCAATATCTGCCTTCTGAATATTCCAGTAAAGATTTCAGTTTCAAACTAGAAGGGTCATATCCGGAGAAAGAGAACATTTCACTGACCATTACTTCAGAAAAAGCAACGAACAGAAATCTGAAATTACGTATTCCTTCCTGGTGTACATCACCCAGTGTTTCAATTAACGGCGAAACGATTCAGGAAGTACAAGTAGGAAATTACCTTACCATCACCCGCCAATGGAACAAAGGAGACAAGATAGAACTTATATTTAACATGGAATGTAAGTGGGTTAAACGTCAACATCATAGTAAATATATATCATATCGTACGACAGGAGGTGAAATTATGTATCGAGAAGAAGTTACAGATAAAATCCCCTACGCATATGTACGTGGTCCTATTGTGTATTCTTTAGATATGATTTGGAATAAACAACTAAACAATGATGATCTGAATATAGAGAAAGACCTTCGCATCTGCACTGATGTGACTCCTGAAATAACAAACAAACCTAATATGAACATTATGGGACCACTATATAAAACAAAAGCTATGTACAAAGGACATGAAGTGCAAGTTATATTAACTCCATTTGTAAACACCGGACAGTGGTTCCGTCCTGGAGAAATAAAGCCCAATAAATACTCTGATTATTTCACGTATGCCATTTGGTTATATAATACAAAAGACAAATAACGTTTCAACAAATATTAAACAAATAATAATATGAAAAGATTTTTTATTTCAGCATTGACTATTCTGTGCATTATATCATCACTACAAGCACAGAATTTTGCAAAACTCATTCATTCTCCGAAGATGAACTATTTTTCACTCTCTGAGATTCGCCTACTTGATAATGAGTTTAAGCATTTGCAAGAGTTGACACATAATTATCTACTCACATTGGAACCAGACCGCTTATGCTCCTGGTTCCGTCGTGAAGCAGGACTTACGCCTAAAGCACAGCCTTATCCGGGCTGGGAATCCAATCGTGATTATATTATTCCCGGCCATATTTTAGGATTCTATATGTCTTCTATGTCCATGATGTACGAAACAACAGGAGACCCAGCTATTTTACAACGGCTAGAGTATGTTTTAAAAGAACTGGATGAATGCCAGGAAGCAGCAGGAGACGGCTATTTATCTGCTGTAAGAAATGGACGTTTGGCTTATCAAAAAGTGCTTTCAGGAAATTACGAAGTAACCATGCCCATGTTAGCGGATGCCAATGAGCCAACCTATATAATGAATAAAATAACATTAGGATTATACGGTGTTTATACAAAGTGCAAATTACCATTAGCGAAAAAGATTCTTATAAAAATGACAGACTGGTTTGGCGAAACATTATTAGACCAACTTGATGACACCGCCGTACAACGAATGCTAATTTGTGAACACGGGTCATTAAGTGAATCCTTTGTAAATGTATACGAAATTACAGGTAATAAAAAATATCTTGCATGGGCAGAACGATTAAATGATGAGCGAATGCTCATCCCCGCATCCGAAGGGAAAGATGTATTTACAGGATGGCATGCCAATTGCCAAATTCAAAAATTCACTGGTATTGAATCTATTTACCGTTTTTCCGGTGACAATAAATATGCTGATGCTGCCAAATTCTTTTGGAATACTATAGTAGATGAGTATTCATGGATTATTGGTGGGAACAGTACCGGAGAACATTTTTTCAAGAAAGATGAAGCTGACAATCGCATAATGCGTAACGGTGGTCCTGAATCATGTAACACTGTTAACATGTTACGCCTTACCGAAGGGCTTTATCAAGACTTTGCCCAACCCGAAATGATAGATTTTTATGAACGTGCGCTTCTCAATCATATACTTGCTGCATATGAACCCGAACAGGGAATGATTGCTTACATGACAAAAGCTCAACCCGGAGGTTTTAAAACTTATGGTACCAAATACGATTCATTCTGGTGTTGTACTGGAACAGGTTTCGAAAGTCCTGCTAAATTCCAGAAGATGATATATACTTATGACGATAAATCAGTATATGTAAATTTGTTTATTCCATCTGAACTTAACTGGAGAGACAAGAGCATTACTATCACTCAACAAAACAAAATACCTGATGAAGAACAGACTGAATTAGTGATTCAAACAGATACTCCTAAAGAGTTTTCATTAAAGATTCGCCATCCATACTGGGTCGAGAAAGGAAAGATGAAGATTATTATCAATGGAAAAACTTATAAAACATCTTCGCAACCTTCACAGTTCTCTGAAATTAAACGCATTTGGAAAACAGGAGACCGTATAATAGTACAACTACCAATGAAACTTCGTGTAGATCCCCTTTCACCTTCACAGAAATTTGTATCGATCTCCTATGGACCAGTAGTTTTAGCAGCAGAATATCCTTCCAGTGATTTGCAAAAATCAGATTATTGGAATGTAGCCGATTGCGGAGGAACAAGAAGTACTCTTATTCACAATTTCCCGCTCGAAAATTTTTCTTGGTTTATCGGCAACAGGGATGATATTACCAAAAAAATAACAAAAGTATCTTCTTCTCCACTTACATTTAAAACAGAAGGTGCAAGCTATCCTGAAAGTTATACATTAATTCCATTTAATAGAATACACTTTAGCCGATATGTACTCTATTTCCCTCATGCTAATACAATCAAAGAGGTCACCCAACGAATTGAAGCAAAAGAGAAATTGGATAAAGCAACGGTTGACGCTGTTCATATCAGATACGATAAATCAGAGAACGAACATAAATTAGAGAGTATAGGGTCAGGTGCATGGACGGAATTCGGATATAACTGGCGCCAAGCATACAATGGAGGTTATTTTATGTACAATCTTCAATCAATACCCAATGAAAAACAATCCCTTTATCTGAAGTTCAGAAACGATGAATCTGGCAATAAAACTTTTGACATATTAATTGATGGAAAACTGTTGAAAACCATCAATCATAATACTCCGATTGAGAATACAGTAGATCCATTATATGCAGAAATAATTCCTATACCTGATGAATTAATACAAGGGAAAAGTAACATTACAGTGAAATTTCAGGCAAAACCCAATAACTCAACTGGAGAAATTTATGATATCAGATTGATAAAGAATCCCTTTTAAAAAATATATAAATTTGATTTGTTGTAGGAAGAATCAAACATAGTTATAGGTTAGTATTGGAGCTATTAAAATTATTTTTTAGAATAACAAGTAGGGGGAAAGTGAAATCTCCTCCTACTTTATTTTCCGGCCGATACCACCAATTCTATTCGTTCAGTGCCTTCGCAACACATCATGCATGATCACCTTTCCATTTTACGATTCATTTCCTCACATAGTGGGGCATCTCTCCGGGTATCTCCATCGAAATCTCTACCAAGCCTCCCACCACACCATCTTGTTTCCATGCCGTCTGATAAATCATCTTCCTGACTCCATTCTTCTCAATGGTATAAGCATTGACACCTCCCGTTTCAAGCAGTTCGCGTATCTTGTCCTGCGATTGCGGGTTATGACAATCAAATAGATTCTTGCCTATTAGATTGCCATGTTTGGCAAACGTGCAACATGCTTTCTCATTCATATAAAGGATGACTCCTTCTGTGTCACATACGGTTACGGCACAGTTCATTTCATTAGCCCATTCGTACATAGTTATTGCTCTTAAGTTACGGCTCATACCTTTTACTTTTATGATCCAAAGATAACGTTTTTCCCAATGACACGCCTATTGCTCATCAACAAAATTACATATTCACATATACTCTTACTTTATATCAGTTTCTATAAACAAGTTAACGACTATTTTTTCTTACTCACAAGTAATATTTAAAATAAATCTCTAAATTTGCAGTACTTTCTTAACCCACATCATATCATGAAATACCTATTCAGCCTCCTGCTCCTATGCCAGATTATTGGATTATCCGCCAAAGAACATGTGGATTCTATACTCTCTGTCCTCGATAGCGAGATAGAACACCGTGAAATCTACTACCAGCAAAAAGAAAAGAAGTTAGAAGACATCAAACAGCAATTCCGATACGTCAAGAACCAGCAGGAAAAGTATAATCTTTGCAACCGTCTGTTTAATGAATATATCACTTATCAATACGATTCAGCTTACTCCTACGCCATACAAACAGAGGGAATATCACACCACCTGATCGATAAGAATCTATCTATTCAGGCAGATTGTAACCTGTTTTACTGTTACCTTTCCACCGGTTTATTCAAAGAAGCATATGACATGATGCGTTCCATTCATGTTGCAAATGCCCCGGACTCCATTAAATCGGAATACTACCAGCTCTGTATGAGATTGTATTCCGATATGAGCAGTTACAATGAAGGTACCCCTTTCAATGCTGATTACAACAAGAAAATAACCCTCTACTGTGACTCCGCCCTACTGTATACCCCCGACCACACTTTCTACCACCAGAAAATAGAAGCTTTCAAATTCAGTGTAGGTGACAATGAGAAGAAAATACAGATGTACAAGCAAATGCTGAATGATTACGACGTTTGTCCGCATGAAAAAGCAATCATCTACTCCATGCTGGGACGTATGTACATAGGGATGGGAGATTTTGAACACGCCATTTACTACATGGCACTATCAGCTATACAGGATATACGCTCCGCCACCCGGGAAACGACTGCTAAAAAAGAACTTTCGAGTTATCTGTATGGCAAAGGAGACGTATTACGTGCCAGCAGATACATTCAGATAGCACTGGAGGAAACAAACTTCTACAATGCCCGACACCGTAAGATGGAAATAAACACTATACTCCCCATCATTGAGAAGCAACGCCTCACCCTGATAGAAGAAAGGAAAAGGGAAGTTACAATATCATTGGCGGTAATGAGCCTGCTGGTCATCTCTCTTTTAGTCACCCTGTCCATCATTTATAAGCAGATGAAAAAGCTGAAAACTGCCAAACAATCCATTCAGCAGCAATTCAATGAAATATCAGAAGTGAATGGAAAACTGCAAGAGTCCAACGAGATTAAGGACCAATATATCTTCCAGTCTCTTTATGGCAAGTCCGATTACCTGGACAAAGTAGAGAATCTGCTGAAAAAGCAGGATCGTAAATTGAAAGCACGCCAATTCAATGATTTACAAATCACGCATAAAGAGTTCGATATAAAGTCCGAACGGGAGAATATGTTCTCATCCTTCGACCAGACTTTCCTGAAACTCTTCCCGAATTTCCTGACGGAATACAATAAATTCTTCCGCCCGGAAGACCAGGTGATTCTGGATGAGGCAGGCAACCTGCCACCAGAATTGCGCATCTTCGCCCTGATTCGTTTGGGAGTAACCGAGAACGAGCGAATTGCCAAATTCCTCAACTTATCTATTAATACTATATATGTATATAAGGCACGGGTAAAAGGAAAAACAATTGTGCCGAAAGAAGAGTTCGAAGAATACATTATGCAAATAAAGAAAGGAATTTAGCCCCGCAATATCTCTGAAAAGGCTCTAAAACAGACCTTAATTTTCCGTTGGAAGGAGGAATGCATTGATTTGAATATCAACGTATTCCTCCTTTTATCATTCTATATCCCGTCTTCATTTCTTTTTTCTCCCGCCCATACGAAATACATTTGTCCCAAGGAAAAAATTCATTGAACCTATTAACTCATTTAAATCATTGTACCATGAAAAAGAAAACTAAGATTTATCCTTGGAAAATGTACTTTCATGTACTCCTTGGAATGTTCTTCCTACTCCCTGCATTACTGAACGCCCAAAATGCAACAGTCAAAGTATCAGGAATAGTGACGGACACCAACAATGAACCTCTGATCGGCGTATCCGTTGCAGAAAAAGGAACCACTAACGGAGCCATAACTGATGTCGACGGTAAATATTCGCTGACCGTCCGCCCCACAAGTACCCTGCGCTTCTCCTTCATCAGTTACAAAACGCAGGAAGTGAAAGTAGACGGGCGTAAGACTATCAATATTCGTATGGAAGACGATGTGCAGGCTCTGAACGAAGTAGTCGTTATCGGATACGGAACGCTGGATAAGAAAGAACTCACTTCTGCTGTATCACACATCTCCAGTAAGGATTTTCTCCATATCAGCAGTCTGGACCCTTCCATGATGATACAGGGAAAAGTGGCCGGTGTATCCGTAACCAACACAGCTGCCGCCGACCCTAACAACCAGGCAAGTATCCAGATTCGCGGCATTTCCTCACGTGCTGCCGGATTGGGCCCGCTGATCGTAATCGACGGCATTCCCGGTGGTAACCTGACGAATATCAATCCCAACGATATCGCCTCCATGGATATTCTAAAAGACGGTGCAGCCTCCGCCATCTACGGTACACGAGGTAGCAACGGTGTAATCGTCATCACAACCAAGAAGGGATCACGCGACGGTAAATTCCATGCGACCTATAATGGTATGCTGACCGCCAGTATTCCTCTGCATGAACTCGACCAACTGACTGCCGAAGAGTTCCGCGAATACCGTGTTCCCAACAATCCGACCAGTGATCTGGGTGGAGCTACCAATTGGATTGACGAGATTACCCGTACCGGTTTCACCCACCAGCATACCGTCACATTGTCCGGTGGCACCAGTCAGAGTAATTACCGCGTCAGTGTGGATTACCGCAATGCAACCGGTATCGATATACGTTCCGGTCGCGAAGAGTATGGTGCACGCGCCTCTATCAACCATACCACTAAAAACGGACTGTTAGATTTCTCCGTAAATATCGCACCGCGTATCGCTTACCGTGAAAATTCCTCCTGGGATGCATTCAAGATAGCCATGGATGCCAACCCCACTACCCCACTGTTTGATCCGGAAAATCCGAATCTTTATTCTGACTTCACCGGGCAGGAAGCCTTATGGAATCCTGTAGAGGAACTGAAGCTGGAACAAAACGGTGGTGAAACCAAACTATTGGACTGGGATGCCACTGTGAAGCTAAACTTACTTCCCCTACTTGCCAAAGATGGTCATTCCATTCATTCCCTCAGTACGCAACTGACTTTTGCCGACCAGCAATCGGATAATTTCGACTACTGGTTCCGTCCTTCCACAAGCCGCCTGGCTATGAAGAACGACTATAAAGGAGAAGCCAGCCGCACTTACAGCAAGTACCGCCAGCATAGTCTTGAATGGCTGGGCAACTACGCTATGGAATTGAAGGGACACCGTGCCCGCGCCATGGTAGGCTACTCGTATCAATACTTCCAGAATTCAGGTCTGAATGCCGCCAATAAGGATTTCTCTTCCGACGGACTTCTGTACAACAACCTCGGTTCCGGTGAATGGGCCAAGGAAGAAGGACGCAACGAAATGGGTACCAACAAAAGCGATTCTAAACTGATTGCTTTCTTCGGCCGCCTGAGCTATGACTACAAAAACCGCTACCTGATGACCGCTTCTTTGAGATACGAAGGTTCTTCCCGCTTCGGAGATGACAATAAATGGGGTTATTTCCCCGCTGTATCTGCCGGTTGGCGTATCAGCGAAGAAGCTTTCATGAAAGACATCACATGGATTGATGACCTGAAAATACGTGGTGACTACGGTGTAACCGGTAATCAGGATTTCGGCAATTACCTGTCTTTGTCTACCATGAGCAGTTTCGGCAGTTACTACTACAACGGTCAGTACTTCACTGTATGGGGTGCAGGTAAGAATCCTAATCCGGGGCTGAAATGGGAAAAAGGTAAAAACTGGAACATCGGCGTGGACTTCAGCATGTTTAAAGGAATATTGAGCGGTTCGGTCAATTACTACAACCGTAAGCAACAAGATTTGCTGGGCGACTACAATGTGCCCGTTCCTCCATACTTGTTCTCTACCACTTTTGTCAATGTAGGTACCATGCGCAACACCGGTATTGAAGTCGATCTGAATATCCAGGCGGTGAAGATGAAAGATTTCAGCTATACCGTCAATCTGGTAGGCGCCACCAATGAGAACAAGTTCCTCAAATTCTCCAACAACGAGTTCACCGGACAGAACTATTACGATCTGGCGAATATGGAAAGTCCGAATCAACCGGGCAAGTTGCAACGCATAGAAGAAGGACAACGCCTGGGTAATTATTACACCTGGAAATATGCCGGTATTGATGCCGATGGCGACTGGGTAGTATGGAACAAAGACAATACGGAGATGATTAAAATATCTGATGCCAAAGAAGAAGACAAACGGGTAACCGGTAACGGACTTCCCAAGTTCACAGCTTCCATGACCAATACCTTGACGTATAAGAATTGGGGATTGACCATCTTCCTGCGTGGTGCTTTCGGCTTCGACCTCTTCAATGTACACGACTTCTACTGGGGCATTCCCAGTATGCAAAGCAATGTGCTGAAAAAAGCATATACCAAGAATGCGGCCATTAAGAAAGGTAAGAATGTGCTGACCGACTATTTCATTGAACGCGGCGACTATGTGAAGCTCGATATGGTAACCCTGAGCTACACTTTCCAGATCAATAACAAATGGCTGGATAGTGCCCGCCTCTACGTCACCGGAAAGAATCTTGCCACCATTACAGGTTTCAATGGTGTAGATCCTTCGACTTACCAGACCAACGGATTGACTCCGGGTGTGAACCTGAACGGTACGGAAGGTACCCGCCGATACTATCCCTCCACTACACAGGTAATGTTCGGTGTTCAATTAGACTTCTAAATGTATAACCTTAAAAACAATAGAAATATGAAACTCAAGAATATATTAACCGGTTCGCTGGCAGGAGCATTGCTTCTCGGCTCCCTCAGCGCATGCACCGACCTTACGGAAACGGTATACGACCAAATTATGTCTACCAACTATTACAATACAAAGGATGATATTATCAAAGCTACATTCCGCCCCTTCGAACATGGATTCTACAGCATCGGACCGCGCCAGGTTTTGCAAGAGTGTTGTGCCGATCAATTGGGTACCTGGGCACGCGATGGCTGGTGGTATGACAATGCCAAATGGCAATATCTGCACTACCACACCTGGGCTGCCGACAATGAATCCATCAAAAGTGAATGGGAAAACTGTTTCACCGGAATTATGCAGGCCAATTCCATCATAGATGACCTGCAAAAGCTGGACCCTGCCAAATTCAATATGTCACAGCCGGAAATGGATAACTTCATCGCGCAGAACAAAGCATTACGCGCATGGTTCTACATTCGTCTGCTGGATGCTTTCCGCAATGTGCCGTTAGCTGTCAGCCTGGATCAGAGCAAGAACTCCGTCGGGCAAGTGACGCCGCAGGAACTGTTCAGCTTTATCGAAACGGAACTGAAAACATCTATCGAAGCATTGCCTGCCAAAAATGGTAATGCCGGAAACGGGATAGCACAAGGACAATGGACCAAAGCCGGTGCAGCCGCATTGTTAGTACGCCTCTATCTGAATGCAGAAAAATGGATCGGCACTTCTAAATATACGGAATGCGCCACCTATGCCCAAAATATTCTGGACGGTGACTATGGCTTCTACGAACTGGGAAAGACCTGGGACGAAGTATTCGACTGGACAAACGATAAATGCAACGAAACCATCTTTGCTTTCCCGTCGTCCTACGGGCGTAGTTACTGGCACTATTCGGGTGATACATACTGGTGGGCCGTCCCTGTCAATGCGCGTTTCTACTTCGGTGCTTTCAAACAAGGAGACTTCAATACCAAATATGCCTTGCAACCCAGTCTCGACCTGAATAATAATGAATACAACTTCAAACTCGGTAAATTTGTCAGCAAATTCAAGAAATATCCGAAAGATTATCGCCTGACCATGTATAAGAACCTGGGCAACAGTACCCGTGAAGGTATGTTCCTTTATGGCTACCTGCCTTATATCGCCGATGACGGCACCGAAAAGAAAGTAACTTCCCCCGTAGGAGGATATGAAATCTACATCCGCGACCAAGTAGGAGTATTTCACGAACTCGCTCCGGATCAACTTCCCGCCGACCGCACTTCAAACATGAATACCGGCGACCATAACTCCGGATGGCATTTTGTGAAGTATCCCATCTACAGCGACGAAGACGCGGGTAAACGCGAAGCCGATTACAATGAAATTCGTCTGGCGGAAATCTATTACTCACTGGCGGAATGTAAGTTCAAAGCAAACGATGTGGACGGGGCTGCAAAACTGCTGAATGCGGTACGCAAACGTAACTATCCGCAAGATACATGGGCAGAATACCTGTACAAACCCGAAGGTACAGTAACCCTGACGCAAGATGAGCTTTACGATGAATGGGGACGTGAATTCCTTGCCGAAGGACGACGCCGGACTGATCTTATCCGCTGGGGATTGTACTGTACGGAAGAATGGTGGGACAAGAAGCCCGATGCAGACTCACACTGGGATATCTTCCCTATCCCACGGGATATGATGGGAGCGGATCATACACTGAAACAGAACCCGGGATATAATTAATACGAACCGGTAAAAAACATCCCCTTAGGTGAACAATAGTTTCATCATTTGAAACTCTCAGTTTCATACCGAGAAACCAACAGTTTCATTGCTTGAAACCAGGAGTTTCATGCCTTGAAACTACCAGTTTCACACCGGGAAACAAACTGTTTCCTCAAAGGGAACTCAAATGCCGATGAAAGGCTCTCGGATATAACAACTTACAATTTAAAATCAGATAACCATGAAGAAAATAATAAATAAGCTTATATTCATCTTTGCCCTCCTCCCCCTACTGGCAGGATGCGAGAAAGATAAAAAAATTGTTGTAGTGGAACCCGTTGAAAACTACACGCAACTGTACGGACTCGGCACTATATTCAGTTGGGATTCCAATGTCCCCACAGAACTGAAGTTGATTGAGCAGAATACGTTCACCATAGATAAAGTCATCAAATACTCCGAAGAGAACAAGCAATTCAAATTCATCCTCGAAAAGGGAGACTGGGACAAAGTACGTTATCTGGTACCTACCGCAACAGATGATGGTACTGCCGTGAAAGTCATCACTCCCGGAGAATACGATATGCTGATGTGCTCCGAAATGACAGGCGACCTGCGCGACCACTTCTGGGGAATACCCGAAGGAAGCGATGGCACCTATCGGATTACAGTGAACGTAAAGAAGCTGAAACTAACCCTCGAAAAGATCAGCGATGAAACAGAAGAACCGGAACCGGAGATAAAGACAATTTATGGTTTAGGAAGTGCATTCGGATGGGACTCCGGCAATCCGACCGGACTAACACCCGATCCGGATGAAGAAGGAATCTATACGGCAGAGGTAAACCTGATCTACAGTGACGAAAACAAGCAATTCAAATTCTGCCTTGAAAAGGGAGATTGGGATAAGGTTAATTATCTGGTGCCTGAAAGTGTAGACCATAACGGAAACGTCAAGATTGTGACACCCGGTGAATACCCCATGTTTAAATGTTCAGAAATGGAAGGTAACCTGCGCGACCACTTCTGGGGTATTCCCGAAGGAACGGACGGCAAATACAAGTTAACCGTAAATACCCAAACTCTGAAACTGAAAGTAGAAAAAGTGAATTAACCCCCAAACTTTACCATTATGAACCATTTGAAGTTACTATTAGGTTTTGCAGCCTTATTCTTATTATCCTGTCCCCAGTCTTCCATAGCCCGGGACAGTCCCTTCACCCGTCACGGTACGGGACCCAGATACTGGATTGCCTACGAAGAGTGTTTTGTAACCAACGTTCCTCTCAGTGAGGAGCGCTGGAAAGCAAACATCGACTGGATGGAGAAGACTTTCAAACCCTACGGTTACGACATGATCTGCAACGACGGATGGATAGAAGCTGCACAAACCGTCAATGAGAACGGCTATATCACCAAGTACAACAGTGACTGGAAAAACGGTTTCAGCTACTGGACTAAATACCTGCAAGAACGGGGTATGAAGATGGGAGTCTATTACAACCCCATGTGGCTGACCCGTGCCGCCTATGAACAGAATCTGCCTGTAAAAGGAACTTCTTACCATACCCGAGACATTGTGGGATACAAATCGTTCAACGATCCTCTGTATTGGGTGGATGTGGATAAACCGGGAGCCAAAGAATGGATTCAGAATTATGTCCGCTATTTCAAGGAAATGGGTGTCACCTATCTTCGCATAGATTTCCTGGAAAACTATGAAACCAACTATGGCACCCGCCGCTACGAACAAGCATTGGCATGGATTGCCGAAGCTGCCGGAGATGATCTTTTCCTCAGCCTTGTGATGCCTCATTGTTATAATCATGCCAAGACGGAATTGAAATACGGGGATATGATACGCATTGACGATGACTGCTTCGACGGTGACTGGGACTTTGTCAGCAACCGCCGCCGCGGGCAGCAGAAAGACCATTGGCCGCAATTCGGTAATGCTTTCGATGGATTCATTGGTTTTGCCGATGTCGGTGCACGAGGGCAAATGATACTGGACGGTGACTTTATGCGTATGAATAAACTGGCAAATGACAACGAACGCCGCTTTCTTTTCTCGCTGATGATTATGGGAGGTTCTGCACTTGCCATTGCCGACCAGTATGATACGATTGGAGATCACGCCTGGGTTTACCAGAATCCGGAAATGAACGAGTTGAACAGTCTCGGTTTTGCCGCCAAACCATTGAGTTACGACTTTCGGGATGCAGCAAACAGTTCCCGATGGATCGGCCAGTTGCCTAACGGAGATTGGGTGGTAGGATTATTCAACCGTGAAAGTACTCCACAGACACGCAGCATTGACTTCCGTCGTGAACTGGGCATTGAAGACGGGCAAGCCGTCAATGTACGGGATTTATGGGAGCGCAAAGACTTGGGAGGTATGTCGGGAACATACACTGTAGAATTGCGACCCCATGAATGTAAAGTAATCCGTATTCAACACAACACCCTGAAAATAGAAGCAGAAACAGCTTCCGTAAGGGGTGGAGCAAAATCAATCAAGTAAATGAAGTACTACAATCTATTACTAATGGCTTGTCTCCTGTTATCCTGCAAGGAATCCGATTCCGGACAGGATAACGATGGCAAACAAGAGAATACTTACAGTGGTGCCGGCTACGTCACAGGACTTGAAAACTCCGGCGCCAATGTACTCTTTACAGTGGAAGTTCCCCAAACAGGGGACTATCCGCTGGAAATCAGATATCGAAATACAGGAGCTGCAGACGCAGCGGTTTTGATTATCGTCAATGATATGGCGATAGAGAAATTGTTGCAACTTCCTGTACAGGCTGACAAAACAGCCTGGCAAACTGCAGAGACAGAAATATCCCTGCAAAACGGTATTAATTATATAATCATTCAGAACAGTACGTCCAAAGGCGGATGCTTTGAACTGGACTATATAAAAATAAGAAAGAAATCATGAAAAGACTTCCTAATTATTCTCTGTTATGGGTAAGCTTTATCGTTTTCCTCTGCACAGGTTGCAATCCGGCATCGCAACTCTCTGTAAGTTCTCCCGATGGTAATCTCTGCCTGCATGTAGAAACAGAAAACGGAAAACTCTATTATGAACTCTCACGAAATGGAAAGCCCATACTCGATAAGTCACGCCTCGGGTTTATCCTGAAAGAAGATACACTTGCTGGCCATCTGGAAATAACTGAAGCTCTTCACCATTCATTCAGCGGGACATGGGAACAAATCTGGGGAGAAGACCGGATTGTGGAAAACAACTATCATGAAATGACCATTCGCGTACAGAAAACATCCGCCCCCAAACGAAAATTCAATGTTGTGTTCCGGCTGTTCAATGGCGGGTTCGGCTTCCGCTACGAATTTCCGGAACAGGAAGCATTAAAAGACTTTGTGATCATGGATGAACTCACAGAGTTTGCATTGACCGGTGATCATAAAGCCTGGTCCATACCTTACGAAGCACATTTTTATGAAGCACTCTACGAGGCATCTCCTGTCAGTAAACTCGGTTGGGTAAGCACACCGCTCACAATGGAAACCAATGACGGACTTTTCCTGAGCATCCATGAAGCCAATCTGACAGATTATGCAGCAATGAATCTTATCCCTAAAGAAGGTAGTATGACCCTGAAAGCCAATCTCACTCCATGGTCTACGGGAGAAAAAGTATTTATGAAAGCTCACGGTGTCACTCCTTGGCGCACGATGATTGTTGCTGAAAGCGCAGGTGATTTACTCCTGTCACGCCTTATGCTGAATCTGAACGAGCCTTGCCGCATTCAGGATACATCCTGGATACAACCCGGAAGATACATTGGAATCTGGTGGACTTACCACATGCATAAACACACCTGGCACACAGGCCCACGCCACGGCGCTACCACTGCCAATGCACTGCGGCATATAGACTTTGCCGCCCGACACGGTTTTCAGGGAGTACTTATTGAAGGTTGGAACAAAGGTTGGGATACTTATCATTTCAACTTTACCGAACCTTATCCTGACTTTGACCTGAAACAAATCACCGACTATGCCGCTTCCAAAGGCGTGACGCTTATCGGCCATCATGAAACGGACGGCTGGGTATCTGATTATGAAAACCAAATAGAAGCAGCCTTCAATTTATATAAAGATCACGGCGTGCAAATAGTCAAAACAGGCTATGTAGGCAAACTGCTGGATGGCAAAGAGCGACACAGCAGCCAGTTTGGTGTACGTCACTACCGGAAAGTTATTGAACTGGCAGCCGACAAGCATATTATGATTGACAATCACGAACCCGTGATGCCCACCGGACTGCAACGCACCTTCCCAAATCTGATGACACAAGAAGGTGTACGAGGGCAGGAATGGGATGCCTGGGACAAAGATGGCGGCAATCCTCCCGTACACACTACCATCATTCCCTTCACCCGTGGGCTGGCAGGTCCCATGGATTTCACCCCCGGCACTTTCCGCTTCGAAAATCCGGTGTTGCCTCAGACGCGTGTACAAACAACGCTTGCCAAACAATTGGCTTTATCCGTTGTGTTATACAGTCCCCTGCAAATGGCCTCCGATGAAATAGAAAACTACGAACGGAACCCTGAACCGTTTTCATTTATCACCACCTGCCCTACTACTTGGGAACAGACCATAGTACCCGAGGCAAAAATAGGCGAATATGTGACAATTGCCCGTAAAGAACGCGGAAGCAGCGGACGTTGGTTTATAGGAAGCATCACTAATGAACAACCTCGGGAGATGCAACTTCCCCTCTCCTTTCTGGATAAAGGAAAGCGATATAAGGCTGTTATCTACAGAGATGGAGATAAGGCTGATTATCGTACCAACCCATACCCAGTGATAATAGAAGAACAGGAAGTAACTGGTGAATCGACCCTGCAAATAGCACAGGCACCGGGAGGAGGTACGGGAATTATACTCACTGTTCTCTCCTCATCCGGAGCAACCTCCGATATACAAAAATAAATGCCGGCACCAGAAACAGGACAGCCGCAATCCATGCCGTCGGATCACCGAAGCAGACCGCAAGATAGCCGAAAGCGGGCACTGCATAAAGACTGACCAGCACACGTGCTATCATTTCGGAAACTCCGGAAAGCATAGCAAGATTGGTATATCCCGCTCCCTGGATGGTATATCGCAGAATACAGAGCAATCCCAAAACCGGGAAGAAGGACACGGAAATATGCAGGAACAACTCCGTGTCCTTCAATATTTCCAGTTCAGACGCTTCCACAAAAAGCAAGGCAAACGTACGTGCACCCAGCATCAATACGCAGAACGTAAATGCCCAGTAAATAATCATCATTAACGCACTTAACTTTACTCCCATCCAAATGCGTTCAGGCTTGCCCGCACCATAATTCTGTCCGGTATAAGTAGCCATAGCAATGCCCAGACTTTCAAGCGGACACATAAAGAACATCTTAATGCGCATGGCAGCCGTAAAAGCCGCAACACAAGCAGTTCCCAATGCATTATTGGCGCTTTGCAACATGATGCTTCCGATGGCGGTAATCGAAAATTGTAATCCCATAGGTACACCGATATACATCAATCTCCGTGCCAGAGCACCGTTGAACTTCCGTTCATCCGGTGTTCCCCGCAATATATCAAAACGGTGCATCATGTATCCATAACACAACACAGCCGACACACCTTGTGAAAAGACCGTAGCGATGGCAGCCCCTGCCACTCCCCAATCCAACACCAGGATACAGAACAAATCAAGCAAAATATTAAGCACAGCAGAGAACAGCAGAAACCAGAAAGGCGTCTTACTATCGCCCAAAGCACGAATGATGCTGGACAACAGATTATAAAAGAAGGTACAGGGAACTCCGATAAACGTTATCAATAAATAATAGTAGGCATCCTGGAATATGATATCCGGTGTACGCATCATCAGCAGGATATCCCCACACAGAATACTCGTAACCACCGCAATCACCACCGACATCACCGCCGCCAGTTGCAAACTGACCGATATATAACGACGCATCGTGCTATAATCCCGCGCTCCGAATTTCTGCGCCACAGGAATACCGAAACCTCCACAACATCCATTGCAGAAACCAAGAATAAGGAAAACTACCGAAGTACTTGCTCCAACCGAGGCCAGTGCATTAATGCCCAAGAATTTACCTACGATTGCCGCGTCGACCAGAGAGTATGTCTGTTGTAGCAGGTTTCCCATCAACAGAGGCATAGTGAAATTGAATATCAACGGCAATGCGCGTCCTGCCGTCATTTCTCTTGATGTTGCCATAAATTAATCCTCTGAAAATTGCACGCAAAGGTAGAAAAAGATAAGATTAAAGGAATTGACAAACATCAAAAATATGCTTCGCCATGAAAAGAATTAAACTACAGTCCGTCCGCACCTTTCAAGACTGAACTATGTGCCAGATATTCGGGAGTTTCAGCATAGATATACATCACACTTCCTCCTTTGATGGCATCAATGATAGGACGGGAAAGTTTTTGCGGAACAGCCGGACAACCAAAGCTTCTTCCCAAACGTCCTCCTCGGCTGACTACCGAAGGATCAGCATAAGCCGCCCCATGCATCACAATGGCACGCTCACGAGCCCGGTCGTTGATTCCTTTTTCCAAACCATTCAAAATAAGCGAATACCCATTCTTTCCCTGGTAAGTAGATTCTGTAAGATAGAACCCTAGTGAACTTTTGTAGGAACCATATTCGTTGGAGAAGGAAGTGGCATAATTATCACCGCTATTCTTTCCATGGGAAACAACCGATGAAAAAAGTACTTTACGCTCCCTCATATCAAATACAAAAAGACGTTTTGCGGTAGAAGGACGGGAAAAGTCTATCAATGTCAACACCTCCCGTTTGCGATTGTCTATTTTATAATAACCTGCTACAGCCTGCCGGAAAGCTTTCCAGTTAACGACTCCTTCCAACTGCATGGAACGGTATAAGCTCGCATAAGCCTCAACATCAGATGCAGCAGCCCTTTCAGCAGAATCAGGAGTGCTATCTGACGACTTGCCGCCCAGAAATAAGGTACAAGGAAGAAACAAGAATAAAATGAATACAATAAATCGCAACATAAAACTTTAGCCAGAGAAATAACGGCGGCTAAATTACATTTTTTTCTCCAGACACCTATCACACAGATAGTTAAAAATGAGGATTCACTATTCAATCACCACAACCAAAGAGCGTTCGGTAGGTGCCCAATCGAAAACGAACTTGGAATGTGAAGTGGCATTGCGTACACACATATGCGAACGTGGAGTAGTCCCTAACGACCAGCTATACTCAATCATACTTGTACGCGGTGCATTCACCGGCACTCCGTGAATATAAGCTCCGTTCGTAAAACGACTGGCATAGGGGGCATAGCCTCCTGTCTCCGCCGAACCGTCTTTCAGGAACACCATACGCGTTTTCTTCTGTTGAAGCAGATACATTCCCAATGGGGTTTCCTGAGCATAAGGTGGAGCATGCATTCCGGTAGTGGCAGGATTCATGCTGCGTATCTTCCACTCACCTTCCGAGACATGTTCCAAGGTAGTAATATTCTGATCCAGGCGGTCGACAAAAATCACATGATTAAAGACGGTGCTATCCGGCAATTGTTTCAGATAACTGCGTGGCGCCAGCCATTCTTCTTCAAAAGTGGCGGGTAATATCCGGTAAAAACTTCCTTCCTCGCCTTTCAGATAAGCGATAGTACCGTCTCTACCATAACGTTCGGGCACCAACGTATCAGCGGGCAGATACAGCGGCACCGATTGATAGCGCTCCACGCCCAATGTATCAGATACACGGCGGTACACATTCCGCACGAACTTACGTACTAGGGGAGCTTCTTTATTCAGATTCTTATAATTCTGCAACACCACCCACCTTGCAGTAGTATCGCGCTGCATATTCTCAATATAGGCCAGACAGTTCCGGATGACATCCCATTTGAAAGAGCGTACCGTATCCTTATATGGATAGGTATCTTCAAGGGTATGCTGGTCATAGAGCAATTCTTTGGTAAGAGAAATATCGGCAGCAGTCAACTGTTTTTCTTTAGGATGAGGAAATTCCAGCACAGCCGTATCCTTAGGTTCAGCCTCCTGCACAATTACCGGCACAGGTGGTTCCTGCCGGTTACGACATCCGGCAAAAATCAAACCAACAGCCACGCAGGCAAAAAGAACGAAATGTTTCATAAAATGAAATTTAACTATAACCTAATAACGACTACCCGCCTGTTATTGTTGACTCTTTATAGAAATCAATTACATAATGAAGTAACATCAAGTATCGTTTCACCTCATTCAGGTAATACGGTTTTTCGCAAAGATAGGAATTTAATGAAAGTTTCCGAAAGATATTGACGGTATAATTTCAATCATCCGCTTACGAACAGAATCTTTTATATCAGGATTGAGCAAAACAGGAAGAATCTATTTATCAACATATTACAAGATCTCAACTCCTTGCATACAAAAAGTTAACTTCCTGTTGACAAGAAGTTGATACCTTGTCGACAGGAAGTTAATACCTTGTAAGCGGAATATTTATCCCCTTATCAAATCATTGGAACAGATAGCTTTCTCAAATTACTCCAATACTTTCTTTTTCAGATTAAATGTTGACAATACTTTTTTGCCGGAAGAGAGTGTTACTATCAAATCATATTCCTTTCCTTCCTCAAACCTATCTTTAGCAGAAAGCAATATGTCTGTTTTTTCATAAGGCTTCAATACCGGAACCATACCGGAAGCTACTTTTATTGTTTTCCCTTCCTTTTTGTACCCTACTTCCACCAATGCTTTCTTCGAGCTTACCTGACCGAAATTCTGTACTTCCACTGTACACTCCAGTCCCTTTCCGGATTTGGTAAAGACTGGGGCACGAGCTGAAAGGATCGGTTCTATATAATCAATGTATGGCAAACGTGCATACCCGTAAAGCATTCTTCCGTCTTTGTATTTTCCAATCAACTTCGGGGCAAATTCATCTTTAGTGATACCATTTCCTTTGCCATTGAAAGTTACAATCAAATCCTTGCCCGCATTTTCTGTGGTCAATACCTGACAGCCTCTGCCATAATTCACTTCTTCAGAAGCACCGAAACGCAAGGAATTCACATCTATATCCTTCTGGGGATTGAAACCTTCTTCCGCCTGTATCTTCACACGAATTGTTTTTGTACCCGAGATGATAGGTTTCTCGTCCAATATGGTAAGCAACAATCCCGGATTCAAGGGAATACTAATATTCTTTGAGCTATGGTGATCAAAAGGTTTATCTTCATTTTTAAGCGTATCGATTACCGCAAAATTAGCCTGAATGGCACGTCCGTATTTATCCTGATACACTTTAAGGCGTTCATATTTGAACCAGTCTTCCACCTGTCCGTCTGCATGTACAGCAACTCCCGGCATATAAGCTTCACCCGGATCGACCACCCAGTTCACTCCATCCTTTGAACGAAGATAGAAAGCAATACGTCCCAGCCAATCATTAACAATCAGGTGATACTGAATATGATCGCGCCAGATTACCGGATCTTCAAACCGACCGTCTACATCCGGATAAACCCGTTTGTCGGTCAGTTGATTGTATTCCGATAGTCCATCTCTGCTGACCCAGATACCACCACCACGACAAACCATCACATAAGAGCTGTCTTCACGCTGGGCAAATGAAAGATTAGACAGGCCTTCGATAATACGGCGGTCGCGTGCATTGAAATCAAACTTTCCATATTCCCATTTTCCATTCAGATCATCGGATACATAACGTCCATCAATTACATAGACAACATACCGGCCATCTTTAGCACGGAATATTTCAGGATTATGCCCTTTACCTATAATACGAACAGGCTTGAAAGGCCCTGTCAGATTATCGCTTACGGTATGAAATACGTATGAGTTAGGCCATTCCATGTGTCCTTTAGGTGAACATTCCAGCCAGCCACAGACAAATAGATGATATTTACCATCTTCGCCTTTTCGGATATTTCCACCCCAATAGGACCAGATACCGTCTTCAATGCCATTATCTACATAACGTGGAAGCACACAGTCAGCACCCCATGTATCGGAGGAAAGTACATTTCCCTTCATCGGCAGAAAGCGATCCATAAAGCGGGCGCCTTTCACTAATTGTTTCCATTCCGCAGGACGTTCCCGTTCCGTTATTTGTGAAAAAGAGGAATGACTAATCAAGAACATGACTCCCAGTAGAGCAAATTTAAAGAGGCTTCTTTCCATAAATATAATATTAGAATTGGTTTTAAATAGATTTACATGACCAAAAGTAGAAGAATTACATGTAAAAGGAAAAGGAAAGAAAGCAAAAAGGTACGTAAACCTTTACGTAAACAGAGATTACAAGGTTTCAATTCTATTTTCACCACAGAGTAACACAGAGTCTCACAGAGTTTAATCGATTTGAAATCAAAAGAATAGAACTCCGTGAGACTCTGTGTTACTCTGTGGTGAGAACTTATTACTATACCGTTACGAGAAAGCACCCGTTTCACTTTATAGGAACATTTGTTTCCTTATTGTGGGACATTTATTTCTTAGGTAAGACACTTTTATTTCTTACTTGAGAAACTTCTGTTCCACAGGCAAGGTACTTTTGTTCCAAAAGGCAGAAACTAAATGGAGCAAACAGAGGCACGACAAAGCATCAGTATCCCCCTCTCGAACCATAAGAAAAGGCGTAATCTTACGACCACGCCTTTCCTCTTATCAACAGGGTTATTTCGTCAATAAGCCAAAACATTCCAAAGATCACGAATTCTCCGTTCCGGATCCCACTTCCCGCCAAACGTCCATTGGGCAGTGATGCCATAAAATGCCGGTGCACTCTCCGCCTGTTGCAGATTATTGTCCAACCAACCGCTATGGCCTCCCTGACGACGACAACCATAGTAATAAACACGCTGTCCCCACGGACAAGGATCGAGCACTTTGTCCGAATAAGCATAACCAATATTGCAGTCCAGAATCTGTTCCGACATCTGACAATTGATAATAAAGAACTGAGAGTCATGATGCCACCGACCGAGAATAGTTGGTGATTGAGCATCAAAAGACGAATTAGTGATAACCAGTTTCTTACTTTTATCACCCCGACCGTCATGCCAAATCAGTGCACGGCCATCGCCATAAAACCGGCAACGGGTAGCATAACACCACCCGCGCGGGCAAAGAAAATCCACTCCGGGACAACGCAGATAAAGATCGGCATGATAATACATTCCATTGCCTGCCGGCGCCCAAAGTGAAAGTGCATCATTACCATCAGCCCATACATTGCAATTAATAACAATGGTACGTGTAGCACGTCCAAAGATAGACATCTGGTGGGTGGTAGTGTTCTCAACAGTAGTTCCATAATTGTTATATACTGTCAGACCGCTAATGACACAATCGTCAGCCCCCTCTTGCAACACAATCACACCATTGCCCACAGGTTTTCCATGATATTGAGTGACGGTCCTTGTCTTAGCAGTCTCGGCTAAAACAATCACTGTACTGTCACGGCTCTCACCTACCAATACAATGTTCGGACGGTCTATGATAACCTTTTGATTATAGTTACCTTTTAATATAAGAATCTTGAAAGGATTTGTCGGTGTCTCAGGTGCTTTCTCAATGGCATCCTGGATACTTTGTCCCGGCTTCACCACCACATCGAAAGCTGTGCGGTCCATCACCGGACGACGATACATTTCAATAATTCCCCTCTCATTAGCCCCTTGGGAATTCAGACTAACATTTACCTTGTGCTTCGGATCATACTTAGCTGCCCAGATATCATACTGTTCGAAAAGCTCGGCCGGACGACTGTTATACCAGCTGTAACCATTGCGACGTTCCACTCCGATTTCCTCCAATCGACGTCGTGGCAAACCATCACGGTCGCAAACATAAGGTTCGCAATACTTCAAATCATAATAACGTGCCCATATCGGCCCAGCCTGCGGATCTTCTACAAGGCGGGTATCACGTACACCATGCTCTCCTGCCGACCGTTCACACCGCAAACCGGTGAGTTTATACGTATCAAACCATTTCATAGCTCCGTGGACAGCCCGCTTAATACGTGCATCAGGTTTAGGCAACGTCATAAGTAAACGCACGATGGCAGCACTCTCTGCCGAGCAATACGAGGGCAACTCATAGGCACGTGCCGAAGCCGGTTTCAAGGTTTCCCGGTCGTGTTGCTGACACCATACCGTAAGCTGTCCATCAGTTACGATCTGTGTTGCCAGAATACATTCAATTCCCTTATCAAAAGCTTTCGACAGCCGTTGACGCATTGCCTTGTCGGTGAGGTCACCGTCATAAGGAAATTCAGCAGTCATAATGTCATGCAGTATTTCCAGTGTATTAACTATCGCATCATCATTAAAAGTAATATGTACCTGATATCCGCGCATTTCCGGCCAGAATTGCGGCCATCCGCCATTCTCATACTGACCGTTCAAAAGATACTCCACCGCCAGACGAAAAGCGTCACGGTAGCGCACATCGTTTGTCTGCCTGTATAAACGAGCCAGATAAATCATCTGCATGGTGGTCGCGCCATTATCAATTGTCGAATCGTTACGGCGTGACTTCTCCTTTAAGACTTGTGCTAATTCCTCATTACTCATCTTTTGAGTCATATCGATATTCTTCGGCCAACCACCGGTACAACGCTGAAACGCCAGCACCTGATTGCCTATGCGACGCGCTTCTTCAGTCTTGAAAAATTCATTGTTTGTTTCGCGTAAAGCATTGCGTCTCGGCATTTGCTGTGCCATTGCCGAAGAGAATGCCATCAGACAAGCTATCAGAATAACGGCGGCATGCGCCTTTCTGAAAATAAAAATCCGTTTCATGATCCCTGTTTTTATTTTGTTAGATAATTCTTTGCAAAAGAAGGCATTTCATAAAACATCGAATTATAATATTCAGCTTTTCCTTTATAAATTCTGAACATAGGGTATTCTTTTTATAATTTTAGGTTTAATCATTGCAATAAATCATCAGTTTATTGGTATCTGATATCTTTTCCCGATATTTGTATGACAGAAAAATACAGATACTATGTTAAAGCCGGTCATCACCATACTAGTCTATTTATTCACCCCTATGTTGTTCGGACAAAGTCTGATCAATATGAAGCACTATTCAGTGCAAGACGGATTGTCTCAAAAAAGCGTCCATAATTTTATCCAGGATGATAATGGTTATATATGGATGTCTACCTGGAACGGACTGGAACGTTTCGACGGATACTCATTCTATAATTATAAAACTTACCCGGAAAGTCCTATCCGCATAAGCAATCATCGCTTTACTAAAATTAAAAAGAGTTCATTGAATAACATCTGGTGCCTGACTTATGATAAACGCTGTTACTTATTCAACACCCGGACATACGAATACCAGGACCCTTTCCTTTTTAACAAAAGCCTCACTAATTCAGTTAGCAAATTGTATGCACTGGGAAAAGGGATTACCTGGGCCGTCGGTATGCAGAATGAGCTGTATCGCATAGATGAAAATAAGTTTCCGGCGACAGAGTCCGTCGAGTTATATTCCGGAAGAAATGAAAGAGATACCATTTATGGCATTACCCAAGATAAGGATGGAGATGAATGGATTCTGACTAACAAAGGCGCTCTTATTGTAGGTCAGAAAAGCATATCTAATCTAATGCCTTTCGAATTTATGGTAGAAGTTCCCGGTGGAATTTACCTGGCCACTTCCAAAGGCTTCTTCACCCGGTATGATACTCAAAGCCAGGATGTATTGCCATGTGTTCCCGAACAACCGATATCAGAGATCACAGGATTAAAAAGTTTAGCGGATAATAAAATTGTAATTCTACAAAATAGGAGCATTATACTTTACGATCCGGCAAATGAAAAATTCACAGTCCATGAAATGCCCATAGAAATAGATTCAGACGTATTTGAAGACAAAAAAGGAAATCTATGGCTACTGGGTGCCAACAATGGAGTAATCCTATTAGATAAGGAAAATGAAAACACCACTTTATTGAATTATCCCAGATACTCGGAAGTCCCTTTCTATAAACCTTGTACTTTTGTGCATGAAGACGAATATGGTTGTATCTGGCTCAAACCCGCAGGAGGTGAGTTATGCTTTTACAATCCGGTAAACCGTTGCTTAGAGCAGGCATCTACTTATGAAATGGGAATGCGGAAGCCTGTTTCATTCCAGGCCTTCAGTTATATTATCGACCGTCATCAGAATCTGTGGTATACCAAAGGAGATGGTTTTGGATACCTATCATTCCACCGGAAGAAATTCGAATATAGATTCGATAACCATAAAGAAGCACGTGCTTTGATGGAAGATCATCAGAAGCGCTTGTGGGTGGGATGGAAACGTAATCACAAAAAGCAATCGAGCAACGTATGTCTCTACGATCCGTCGGGACAATGGATTGGAAATCTTTCAAGGGAAGGCAAAATAGTACCTGATCCTACCGTTACCTTCAATATAGATGTATATTGCATCTACGAAGATAAAGAACATAACATCTGGTTGGGAACCAAAGACAACGGGCTTTATCTATTGCATCCCGAAAGAGACAACAGTTACCGGATTACCCATCACCTATCGGATAAAAACAATCCGTATAGTATATCTTCCAATTCCATCTACTCCATTTTGCAAGACTCAGCAGGACGTATATGGATAGGAACTTTTGGAGGAGGCCTCAACCTGATAGAGCATTTACCGGAAAGTGCCGGTCTGCGTTTCATTCACTCCGGGAATATTCTCAATAACTACCCGATTCATGTATGTGAGAAAGTACGTTGCCTGTACGAGGCAGATAATGGAGTTATCCTGATTGGAACCACAGGAGGACTACTCTCTTGCTCCTCTGATTTTGCAAGACCGGAAGCCATCCGTTTTTACCATAACGTTTGTGAGGAACGTTATTCCAGTTTGAGTAACAATGACGTACTGAATATTACCCAAACCCATAATGGCAAATTGTTGGTCATAACACTGAGCGGAGGAATTAATCTGTTGGATGACAGTAGCAGGCTATCCGAAAAGCTGACTTTCAAACATTATAACGCGACGAATGGGCAAGTACCCGATTTATCCCTTTCAGCAATCGAAGACTCCGAAGGCAATCTATGGATTGCTTCAGAGAATAAATTATCAAAATTGGATGCCGATATGAATCTGTTGGAAGAGTACAACGATCAGATACAAATGGCTGAGACAAAGCCCGTTTTGTGTTCTTCCGGGAAGTTAATATTCGGTTCGGAATTCGGAGCATTATGTGTTACCCCCAAAGACTTGTATAAGAGCGATTTTGTACCTCCCATCGTATTCTCGCATTTGGATATTTATCTAAATAATACATCCCGCCGGCAAGAAGTGTTCAATAGTACAGAAATACAATCCTTAAAGGCAGACGAACGAAACTTCACCATTACATTCGCCGCTCTGGATTACGTAAACTCTCCGGCCATAAAATATGCATACCGCATTCAGGGGTTGAATGACCAGTGGATTGAATTGGGAAACAGTCATTCAGCCAGTCTGGCAAACATACCGGCAGGCGATTATCTGTTTCAGGTAAAATCGACTAACGGAGATGGGGTATGGGTAGATAACGCAACTTCTTTACCTATACATATCGAACCGACCTTTTTCGAAACAACCTGGGCGATATTGCTCTATATTGTCATAGGTATTGCTGCATTGATCATCGTAATATATATCGTAATCCGCATCACTAATTTGCAGCGCAGAGTAGATTTCGAGCAACAGCTTTCCAATCTGAAGCTACGTTTTTTCACTGATATTTCTCATGAGCTTCGCACTCCACTTACACTGATAGCCAGTCCGATAGATGAAGTCATCAGTAATGAGAAACTATCTGACGCAGGCCTGGAGAATATGCAGGTTGCCAAACGAAATACAGACAGAATGCTACGGCTAATCAATCAGATACTGGATTTTCGTAAGATACAGAATGATAAGATGAAAGTGATGGTAGAACAGTTGGATGTGATTCCTTTGATAATGAAAATCTATGAGAATTTCACTTCCATGGCTCACAAACGACATATAGAATTCCAGTTGAACTGCAACTTCAACTCTTTTGTGATGTACACAGATGTGGATAAACTGGAGAAGATTCTCTTTAATCTGTTATCCAATGCATTCAAATATACATCCAATGAGAAAAGGATTATTTTATCCGTAACCGGTGAAAAGGATCATCTGTACTTACAGGTAAAAGATGAAGGACGTGGTATCAATGCCCAAAAGATCAATCAACTGTTCACTCGTTTTGAAACTTTAGACGAGGCTGATCCGAACCTCTCGACAGGCATCGGTCTGTCTCTGGTAAAAGAATTGCTGAACTTACTGCATGGCACCATAAAAGTAGATAGTAAATTAGGCGAAGGCAGTACCTTTTCGGTCAGGTTACCAGGAAGCTATGAGACCTTCAGTGCAGACAGCAATGTAGAATTCATCCTGAATGACAGTGAGAATTCTGAATTGCAGAGAGAGAATGAGGGGAAACTCATAGAAGATGAAAATAAAGAAACCCGGATTCTGATTATTGAAGATAATGAAGAACTACGTCATTTTATATGCAATGTGCTAAGCAAAGATTATGTGGTTTTTGAAGCGGAAAATGGAAAGCAAGGATTAGATAAAGCCCTGGCTGAAATGCCGGATATCGTCATCAGTGATATTATGATGCCCGAAATGGATGGAATAGAGTTCTTGAAAAGAGTAAAAGCAAACAGCAATATCTGTCATATCCCCGTTATTCTATTATCAGCCAAGTCTTCATTGAGCGATCAGATTCAGGGATTGGAGTATGGTGCGGACGAATATATTACCAAACCTTTCAGTTCCACTTATCTGAAAGCGAAAGTAGACTCCCTGTTCAAACAGCGGCAAATGCTATATGATTATTACACCTCTAAAATAAAGAGAGAAAAAATAACGAATATAACAGACCAGATAGAATCTGCCACTCCCCAAGTGACTCATTTTGATGATGACTTTATCCGGAATATACTTCAGAGTGTAGAAGAAAACATTCACAATCCTGACTTTAAGATAGACGACCTGGCTGAAGCTATGGGAATGAGCCGTACAGTATTTTACCGGAAGATGAAATCCCTGATGGGAGTTTCACCTGTGGACTTCATGAAAAGTATGCGCATAAAACGGGCCGTTCAGTTATTGGAACAAGATCAATATACTGTTTCTGAAGTGGGATATATGAGTGGATTTGCAACTCCCCAGTATTTCAGCAAAGTGTTTAAAGAGACCATGAATTGTACTCCCAAAGAATATAAACTGAAAAAACATCCTGATGAACTGAAATTGTAATGAATCGCACAGATATTATAAAACGAAATTGGGAGGATGGCCTATATTTGCACCCTATATAATTTCCCAAAGAACTACTAAATTAAGAGATAACAATGATGAAACCTTTGTTTGTTATGCTGGCTGTATTGCCTTTTCTGTCGGCCTGCAACCAACCTGAATCACCAAACGCCGAACTGTTTCCGGCTGCCGGTGCTGAGAATGTAAATCCGGATACCCATCTGGTACTAACTTTCACGGATAGCCCCATAGTAGGTGACTCCGGAATGATACGCATTTATGATGCGATGTCGCACCAGATAGTGGACAGTCTGGATCTGAGTATCCCGTCCGGACCTACCGAAAGCCGCACGTATGGACCGGAATGTGATTACACCAAAATACCTTACGACTATACACGTACCCATATGCCTACTAACAGGGATACTCGCCCCGGCACCCCCTCAGGTACGGCAGAACCTACCCCACCCGATTACCAGCTGAACATCATCGGTGGATTTACAGATGCGTTTCATTTCCATCCCATCATCGTGCGCGATTCGACGGCAACCATCTATCTGCACAACAATATGCTCGACTATAACCATAGTTATTATGTCACCATAGACGAAGGTGTTCTGACTTTACCCGACCACAGTTTCCACGGTATCAGCAAAGAGCATAACTGGAGCTTCAAAACCAAAGACTCCGCTCCCGCTTCTACAGACACACTGATTGTAGATGCAAACGGACAAGGTGATTTCAACACCGTGCAGGGAGCACTCGACTTTATTCCCGATTTCAGTCAGAAACAAACCGTAATCCTGATACAAGCCGGCGACTACGAAGAACTGGTATATGCCCGGAACAAAACAAATGTAAAGATTAAAGGTGCAGGAATGGACCGTACCCGGGTACACTATGCTAACAACGAAGTTTTCAATCCTCATCCCCTGACAGTGAAAACCAACGAATGGCCGGGCACATTCCCGTCCAGAAGAGCCGCTTTCATGCTGGATAATTGCAGCGACATCCTACTGGAAGACCTGACCATAGCTACCGACCTGCATGGACAAGCTGAAGGTTTGCTGCTGAACGGTGAACGTATTGCCCTCTACAGTGTACATATCATCGGTTCCGGAGATGCATTGCAAGCAAACGGAACAATCTATATGGAGTCGTGTGAACTGGACGGAGGTGGTGACACCATCCTGGGACGTGGCAGTCTGTTTGCCTACCGCAGTAACTTCCGCAACGACGGAGGCCCATTCTCCTGGGTAAGAAACACTACGGGAAATCATGGTGATGTCTTTGTAGAATGTACCTTTGCCGCCCCCGACGGAAAGAAAGCCGACTACGGACGTACAAAAAGCAATCACGGAACCGCTTACCCGGACGCAGAGTTTGTGGTAATCAACTGTAAGGTGAAAAACATTATCCCACAAGGATGGAGTGCTATTGGTGAGAAAAGTTCCCGGATGTATGAGTTCAACACTTGCGATATGGAAACAGGCAAACCGGTGGATGTATCACAACGCCATGCCTATTCACGCCAACTGGATGCGCAAAAAGACGCAGCGCTCATTGCGGATTACATGAATCCGGCGTTTGTATTGAAAGGATGGCAACCTTTCAGTTATTTGAAATAATCCTCCATAAAAAAACATCAATCAGAAGCTAATATATAAAGTATGAATCAGAAGTTTCTACTACTAATAACAGGTGTCGTACTGAATATTTTCATCGGCTCCTCTCAAGAAAGAGTAAACCTCGACTTGTCCTCTCAACCGTGGAACATCACCTTAGACCGTGCAGCCGTCTGGCAGAATGATGAGTTATATCTTCCGCCGATAGATATCAAAGCATTGCCTGTAAACACTCCGACAGGGGGCTGGCAATTACTGAAACATCCCGATAAAACAGGTATCAATCTGCCTGCCACAGTAGAAGAGCACCTGTGGGGATGGAACGGACAGACATTCGGAGTGACAGGAAACTATACGGGAGTTTCCTGGTTTGAAACTGAAGTAGACATTCCTGCCGAATGGAAAGACAGACGTATTGCAATGAATATCGGCTCCGTGAGGTTCCGTGCTGAAATATTTGTCAACCATCAACTGGCAGGATATGATTTAGTGAACAGTACTCCTTTCTCCATCGACATCACTCCTTTTATAGAACCGGGCAAGAAGAATGTAATCACTTTCCGGATTACAGATCCTAACGGGAACTTCAATTGGAAAGATTCACAGGTTTATACCTGGGGAGTATATCGCACCAATCCCTCACACGGCTTCGGTGGTATTACGGGAAAAGTGGAACTGGAAGCTACCGGAAAGCTTTATGTGAAAGATGTATTCATCAAAAACCAACCGGAACCTCATGCCATTGAAGTAGAAGTCAGGGCAGCCAATGAAACCGGAGCTTCTGTCACAAACAAGGAATTATGCCTGGAAATCAAGGAACATCCCAACGGACAGACCGTATACCGCAAGAATGTCCGTCTGGAATCACTGAAAGAAGGTGAGAACCTGCAAACTTACCAAATCAAAGTGCCCAATGCACACTTATGGAGCGTAGACTCGCCTCGTCTCTATGACCTGAAAATTTCTCTGAACGACGATGCCGTAACTGAGCGTTTCGGTTTCCGCTGGTTCGAAATAAAAGACGTAAAAGGAGACCGGCAGTTCTTCCTGAACGGCAAACGAATCGTATTACGGACAGCTATCTCATGGGGATTCTGGCCTTACAATGGTATCACTCCTTCCGATGAACTGGCCAAACGGCAAATTACAATTGCCAAAGAACTGGGATTAAACATGCTGAACTTTCACCGGAATATCGGGCAAACCAACATTCTGGACTATGCTGATGAATTGGGATTACTCTATTTTGAAGAACCCGGAGGTAATCAGTACCCCATCAAAAACTTCAATGACAACGACAAGCAAAGTAATTTCTATTTTGCCTACCGCAACGAGAAACTGGCACGCATGGTAAAGCGGGACCGTAACCATCCGTCACTCATCATCTACAATCTGCATAATGAACGTGGCGCTTATCCCCAGACTCAAGATTATGACCAGATGCGCATGGCACATGCTTTGGACCCTACCCGCATCCTGACTTATAATTCAAGCAACGGAGAAAATCCGGCGGAGGAACACAATACGCGTTTCAAATTGCATCTGATGCCTTATGACACTACCTTCTACGACTATGGATGGTATGACCGGCATCATGCAGGTGGTCCCGGATGTTATCATGACAACTTATATCTGGGTAAAGATAACTATCACCGTTTCTCCGATCATAAGAAAGAAATTGTATACTGGGGTGAAGACGGGGCTATCGGTACTCCTCCACGCCTGCAACTCATCCGCGAAGATATCCTGAAAAGCGGCAAGATGAATAGTTGGGAAGCGGACGATTATCTGCAATGGTATGACGCCTACGACCGTTTTCTGAAAGAGAAAGGATTCGACAAAGCCTTCCCCACAGTGGATGACCTGACGCGTTCTATGGGAAATGTTTCTTTCTATTATCAGGGAAGGATCATAGAGAATATCCGGATCAGTAATACAGTAGATGCGTATGCCGTAAATGGTTGGGAAAGTATGAAGCTTGAGAATCATTCGGGCATCGTCGACAATTACCGTTTCCCAAAAGGAGATCCGGAAGTCATGGCCCGCTACAATGCCCCTCTTTATCTGGCTGTCAAAATGAACCGCAAGGTAGTGAGTACAGGAGATACAACGTTGGTGGACACTTACATTGTGAACGAAAAGAATCTGAAAGGTTCTTATATACTGAATCTGGTAGCCAAAGATGAGAGTGGAAACGTAGTGGCCAGTCATAAGGAACGGGTGACAGTGAAAGGTGGAAACGACTACGGTCAATGCCTGCAAAGCGGTTGGGCATTTATACCGAAGAGTAAAGGTTATACCCGTATAGAGGCTTCCTTACTGAAAGGTAAAACAGAATTGGTAAAGGGAGACGATCTGTTGTTTGCGGTTGAACTGAATACGAAAGGCATCACAACACAGGGCAGTGTAGCCGATACGACAGGAGCTCTGGTAAACTTCTTACGTGGTGTCGGCATGGAGGTTCCGGTTTACAAAGGTGGCACTCCTGAAGGAGATTATCTGCTGGTCGGCGCTTATGAACCTACGCAATGGGGCAGTGGCATGAGCGACATCATGGAATGGGTATATAAAGGACATACTCTGATTATTGTAGACAATCCGGAACGTTGGGCAGAATTCCTGGCAGATAAAGAGGTACTGGACTATCGTGGTTCGAAGATTCTGGGTAAATCATGGTATGGAGGTAATTTCTTCAACCGGGAGCATCCTATCTTTATGAACCTGCCGGCAAATAGTGCTTTCAACTGGGAATATCAATGCTTTGCCACGTACAACCGGCGTCGTATCGGTTTGCGGTGTTTCAATGGTGAGACACTTGTAGGCTGTGTTTCCGACCATAAGAAAGAGGTATATTCAGCCTTACAGGTGATACCGGCAGGAAGTGGAAAAGTAATTATCACTACGCTGGATATCCCTGCCTGTATCAAAGGAATCAAGGAGTATACCGCACCTGTCGATTTGGATGGTATGAATGAATCTATGAATACATTCAATACTAAAAGTGAAAACCGGGCTAATGTGGTAGGACAACAGTTGCTACTGAATCTATTGAAGGAAGTTTATAGATAAGAAAGGAAAGAGCAAAACTACATGATTCTACGGGTAAGCCCGGATGAAGCATTTTCGGAAGACAAGAAGCGGAATAAAAAGAAAGAAAGCTCTGATTATTTCAGAGCTTTCTTTCTTTTGGTGGACCTGGAGGGAATCGAACCCTCGTCCAAACGAGGAAATCATAAGCTTTCTACATGCT
>ERZ773245.177-NODE-177-length-86708-cov-14.363946_pt1 | contig 86708 bp, 92 predicted proteins | sample MGYA00580988_ERZ773245 | MGnify/ENA primary metagenome ERZ773245 (study PRJEB29015, sample SAMEA2737792) | human gut metagenome | biome: human gut; feature: human-associated habitat; material: faeces | place: China | collected 2012 ... | reverse complement strand
AATAGCTTCTTTTCTTCGTCTGTCATCACTACACCAAAATTGTACACAAAAATACGATTTACTTGGAGATTACAAAAACTTTTCGGAGAAAATGTGTTGTAGAAGTGCCGAAATAACCGAAATGGCCTATGAAAGCTTGGTTTCGGGGGATTGAAAAGGGGCGGACTGTTTATCAAAAGATAGGATATGTGGATAGGTGTGGGACTATTGGTTTTCTGCAAGGATTCTCTTCCTTTCTTTTCAAACGCTTAGTATTTCTGTTGCTAACTATTAATCGTCCGACAGTTGTTGAATTATCGTCCAACAACTGTCGGACGATAATTAGACATATGTCGGACGATAATAAAACGGTTATCGGACGATTAACAGTTAGTAAGGCAGGAATTACTTTTTGCTGTTTTCGGAACTACTGCTTGGGAATGATTGGAATAACCTACAGTAAAGGAGGATGCAAAGAAATAAATAAAATAATTTATATAATAGTTTGGTTTATAAAATAAACTAATTATATTTGCATTGGAGTTCGAACCTAAAAAGTGTTTTTATTAATATGTGTGTAACTTTAAAATGAAGTGTGATTATGAAAACAATGGGTTATAAAGGTATGGTAATCGTTCTTTTTAGTATGTTTGTAGTGGGTGTGTCGGCGCAGAGTGTTCTGACGCTGAAAGTGACGAATGTTCCTTCTGCCAAGGGGAAGCTGATGGCGGCTACCGACAAGGGGCAATATAATATGGTGGATGCCGCTGTGAGCGATGTCGTGCTGGAGCTGAAGGATGTGCCTGCGGGCAAGTGCAAGATTTACGTCTATCACGATGAAAACGGTAATTACCAGCTCGACAGAGAGGACGGAGTACCGATGGAGTATTGTGCCATTGTCGATTGGGAGGTAAAAGAAAATACGGAGACGGTGGTTGTGCCGTTGGTGGATGTCCGAAAGGGAATGAAGAAGTAATCATATGGTATAATTATGAAAGATAAAGAATTGAACGAGAAAGAGAGTTTGGAACTTATCGCTCGAATGATACGCAATACGCGTCGCAACCTGGATACGGGTAGCGGAAATAGTTTTTTAGTGTGGGGATATGTAGGTGTGTTGGTGACTTTGGCCGTATGGGCAGGTGTCACGTTTACGGGTAATCCTGTCTGGATGTGGGGATTCTGGGGGATTCCGGTTGTGGGGTATCTGTTGATGTTCCTCTTATTGCGTAAGCGGCAAAAACCTGTGAAGTTTTATCTTGACAAGATACTGGAGCGGGTGTGGGGGGTGTTCGGGATGGTATGTATGATGGGGGTGCTGGCGGCAACGGATGCCGGACGTTACGAAACTATTCTGCCTTTGTGTGCCATCTTCTTCTCGTTGGGCAGCATCATTACGGGCTGCATCATTCGCTATACTACGTTTTTTATCTTCCCGCTGTTTGGCTTTTTATGGGGGCTGAAGAATTTGTTGTATACTTGGGGAGAAGTGCCTTTCCTCTCATCCCTGCTTTGGTTTGTCGGTGTACTGGTATTTTCGCTGATTATTCCCGGGCATATACTGAATTATAAGGCGCGGAAAGAAAATCGAAACGGAGAGTGGGGTGAAGTATGATGACACGAAACAGTGCTTTAGACAAATTCCTGCTTTCCCGAAAGTTTATTGTGTGTATAATTGTTTTGCAATTTATTCTATTGCCGATTGCTACTAAAGGATTTCGGTGGGAGAACATCGGTGATCTGATAATTTATACCTTGAGCCATGCACTTATACAAGGGATGTATCCTTATGCGTGGACTTTTCAGATTGTTTCCCTTGTCATGCTGATGCTGCTTGTGCTTCGGCGCGTGACGATGTCGCGCTGGTTTATGTTTTATGTGGGAGGTTGCTATGTGCTGTATGCCATTGTACAGAATGTGGCAGTAACAGATAAATATGGTTTCAGCATAGTGACGGTCAATGTGGTGATGATGCTCTTGGTTGCCCTGCTTTGGATGAGGGAAGCCTGGCGGGGGAGCAGCATGCTGACCTTCGGCAATCTGAACCGAAGGACAGCATGGCTGATACCCGTGGCACTCTTTTGCCTATGGTGGCCTATGGACATGATGCGTGGCGCAGAACCCGATTTCAGCCCGATACATCTGTTTGCCGGAGGCTCGGCGATGGCATTTTGTCCGATGACTCCGGTTTTTCTGGTCCTGCTTCTATTGAGTAAAGAAAATATTGATTTAACTTTGCTGCGGGTAACGGCGTTGGTGGGGTTTATCATCGGCTGTTATAACATGGGCAATTTTGCAACCGATGCAGGGTTTTATTTGGGATTGTATCACCTTCCTTTGGTGGGAATATCTCTCTATGCATTGTTGAAAAGTAAACGGAAGAATAAAATTTGATATGTTTAAAGAACTGAACCCTTTGCTTCACAGTGAACTGCGGCTTGCGGTGATGTCGTTGCTCATCAGTGTCGAGGAAGCGGATTTTGTCTATATCCGTCAACAAACGAAAGCTACGGCAGGAAACCTCAGTGTGCAGTTGGATAAGCTCAGCAAGGCGGGTTATGTGGAGATAACAAAAACTTTTAAAGGAAAAATGCCTTGTACACTTTGTAGGATTACTCCGCAGGGAGTGGATGCCTTTGAAGAATATATAGAGGCGTTGAAATCTTATCTGGTGGGAAAATTATGATTTTCCTGAGAATTTGATGGAATTGATGGAAAATGGCAGTGTCTGATTAATAACAATGAATTGATATGAGAATCTTGGTTACTTATGCCGTACAAGGCGAATTTACTGAATTGAAATTTCCCGGACTGATAGGGGAGGAAGAGGTGCAGATTGGCTATCTCCGTACCGGCGTGGGAAAGGTGAAATCGGCTTTTTATCTTTCTGAAGCGATAAACCATGCGCAACCGGACTTGGTGGTCAATGTAGGTACGGCAGGGACTATCTGTCATCAGGTAGGAGATATTTTCGTATGCCGTCATTTTGTAGACCGTGATATGCAGAAGCTGGTGGAGCTTGGTATGGAGTATGAGATTAATTCAATGGATTTGTTGTCCCAAAAAGGATATTGTTTACACTGGCCGGCAGGCGGTGTATGCAATACGGGGGATACTTTCTTGACAGAACTCTCGGATGTGTCCGGTGATGTTGTGGATATGGAAGCCTATGCCCAGGCTTTGGTATGCCGTGCCAAGAATGTTCCTTTCATTTCGGTGAAGTACGTGACGGATATTATCGGGCAGAACTCCGTGAAACATTGGGAAGACAAGCTTGCCGATGCTCGGAAGGGGTTGGGAGAATTCTTCGAAAAATTGGGAGGAGTTTGATTAATGTGCTAATATGCCAATGTGCTAATTGGCTGCGCTATGTGTATATTAGACTCTCACACCGCAGGTCATTGGCACATTAGCACATTAACCACATTAGCACATTCATTTATCTCAACGTCTTGAATGACAGTATATGCCAAGTCACCCCCACAGCGACAAGGAACAATACTGTCTTTATTTCTGTTAGTGGAATCAGGAAGAAGATGCAGTAAACCATTGTTCCCCACATCAGCAGTAGGGAGATGATTTTGGCACGTAGAGGGATGGCTTTGTTCTCGCGGAAGCTGCGGATGTAGGGACCGAGGCATTTGTGGTTCAGCAACCATTGGTACAGTCTGGGTGAGCCTCTGAAGTAGAGTGCTGCCGTGAGCAGCAGGAAAGGCGTGGTGGGCAGCAACGGCAGGAAGATGCCGATGATGCCGAGTGCCAAAGAAACTGTTCCCAAAATGATGCAGACGGTTTTCATGCGGCAAATGTAGGAAAAATAATAATATAGATAATATGTATGCGAATAAAGTAAAGAAGGTTGTTGCCGTCCACGACTTGTCGGGAGTCGGACGGGTGTCTCTGACGGTGGTCATTCCCATCCTTTCGTCTATGGGCTTTCAGGTGTGTCCGTTGCCTACAGCCGTATTGTCGAGCCATACCCAGTATCCGGAGTTCTCTTTTCTGGACTTGACGGATGAAATGCCGAAGATTATTTCCGAGTGGAAGAAGCTGGAAGTACAGTTTGATGCCTTTTATACCGGCTATCTGGGTTCTCCGCGGCAGATACATATTGTTTCTGACTTTATTGATGACTTCCGCCGACCGGACGGTCTGGTTGTGGTAGACCCGGTGTTGGGTGATAACGGACGGCTTTATGCGAACTTCCACGAGTCCATGATTGATGAAATGAAACATCTCATCACCAAGGCCGATGTCGTTACTCCCAATCTGACGGAGCTGTTCTATCTGCTGGGTATTCCTTATAAGGAGATGAATACGGATGAGGAATTGAAGTCATACCTTCGCCGGCTTTCCGATTGTGGTCCCGAAGTGGTGATTATTACCAGTGTGCCCGTACGGGATGATAAGCATAAGACGTCCGTGTATGCCTATAACCGGAACGGTAACCGCTACTGGAAGGTTACGTGTCCTTACCTGCCGGCCCATTATCCCGGAACGGGGGATACGTTTACCAGTGTCATCACCGGAGCACTGTTGCAAGGCGACAGTTTGCCCATTGCCCTGGACCGTGCCACGCAGTTCATTCTGCAAGGTATCCGTGCTACTTTCGGATACGAGTACGACAACCGTGAAGGTATACAGCTTGAAAAGGTGTTGCATAATCTCGACATGCCGATTCAAATCTGCAGCTATGAATTAATTTAAACCAATCCCATCTATATGAAAAAGAAAATATTCCTGGCAGTGTTTCTCTGTTGCGGCATGTTTGCAGCAATGGCGCAGACTGCTGCCGACTCTCTTGCCATCGTTTCTGCCGATTGGCAGACTGAGCCCCTGCAGAAAGGGATGCTTTATAAAAAGGCAGTATTCAGTTCTTTGTATGGAGTTCCTCAGGAAGTGTCTATTTTTGAAATATCCCCGAAGCGCTACCGTTTCGATGTGCTCGTCCACAATCCCAAGGAGGAGACCAGTATAGCCGCCCGGCATGCAGGTGCGGTGGCGGCCATCAATGGCTCCTATTTTGATATGAAAGCCGGAAATTCCGTCTGCTATCTGCGTAAGGACGGGGTGGTGATAGATACTACCTCTACTGGGGTTCTGGCAACAGTGTCCAATGGAGCTGTACTTATAAAGAAGGGCAGGCTGGAACTGATTCCCTGGAGCAAGCAGGAAGAAAAGGCATGTACTTTGAAAAAAGGCACTGTGCTGGCTTCCGGCCCTTTGATGCTGAAGGACGGGCAAGTGTGCGACTTGTCCGGGACTAATCGGAATTTTGTAAATACCAAGCATCCCCGCAGTGCTGTGGCGCTGACAAGAGAAGGAAAAATCCTGCTTATTGTTGTTGACGGACGTCGGAAGGGAAAAGCGGAAGGTATCAATATACCCGAGCTTGCCCATATGATTCGTATATTGGGCGGGGAGGATGCGTTGAATCTGGACGGCGGCGGTTCTTCTACGCTGTGGAGTGGGGCGTTGCCGGATAAGGGAATAGCCAATACCCCGAGTGGCAGTGCAGAGCGTAAGGTTGCCAATTCTCTTTGTGTGTACGAATAAGTTAGGGAAGTAAATGGATAAATCTTAAGTTTTTTGTAATTTTGCCGTCGCATCGAGGTGACATTAGATGCGGCAACTTATTATATTAATTAGCGTATTAACAATATGTACACAGTCATCAAACGTATGGAAGTGTCGGCTGCCCATAGCCTGAAACTTTCTTATCGCAGTAAGTGTGAGAATCTGCACGGTCACAACTGGATTATCACTGTCTATTGCCGTTCCAAAGAGCTGAATGCGGACGGAATGGTGGTAGACTTCAGTCACATCAAGCAGGTGGTAAAGGAACAGCTGGATCATCATAATCTTAATGAAGTGCTGTCCTTCAATCCCACAGCCGAGAACATAGCCCGTTGGATATGCGACCAGATACCCACTTGCTTCAAGGTAGAGGTGCAGGAGTCGGAATCAAACATTGCCGTCTATGAGGAAGATTAATGAGATATTCTACAGTTTGCAGGGAGAAGGATACCATACGGGTACCCCGGCTGTCTTTATCCGTTTTTCCGGTTGTAACCTGAAGTGCCCCTTCTGTGATACGCAGCATGAGGACGGCATACTGATGTCCGATGAAGATATCGTAACAGAAGTTAGTAGATACCCTGCCGCTACCGTGATACTGACCGGTGGAGAACCCTCCCTTTGGATTGACCGTGAATTTGTGGATTGTCTGCACCAGGCGGGAAAGTATGTCTGCATTGAAACAAACGGTACCCATCCGCTGCCGGATAATATAGATTGGGTGACCTGCTCTCCCAAGCAGGGGGTAAAGCTGGAAATTACGCGTATGAATGAAGTGAAGGTGGTGTATGAAGGGCAGGATATTACTGTTTATGAGCAGTTGCCCGCCGGGCATTTCTTTCTTCAGCCTTGCTCTTGCAGCAATACGGCCGAAACGGTGGATTGCGTGATGAAGCATCCTAAGTGGAGACTTAGTTTGCAGACACATAAGCTGATAGATATCCGGTAGGCATTTATAAAACGAATAATGGCTGTAAGCAATGCTTACAGCCATTATTCGTTCATGCACGGGAGGAGAGGCTCGAACTCCCGACACCCGGTTTTGGAGACCGGTGCTCTACCAACTGAGCTACTCCCGTGTTTGCGGCTGCAAAGGTAATGCAAACTTTCAAATATGCAAGTAACAGACGTACTTATTTTATAAAGAAAGTTGCTTACAACATCTGTAAGTCCTGATACATAATGCGATACGCTGCTGCTTTTTTTTCCAGTGCCAGCGGGTAGGCTCTTGAGGAAGAAGGCATCCGGTAGAGGCGCATCGGATGGTTTTCGAAAAGAAACTCCGTGAAGTCACCTACTTTGGGCTTGTCGATGGAGAACTGCGTGCACAGCGTGTCCGTTGCCTTCTCACCGGTGGTGACGATAGCCTTGCATTGCGGTATCCGGTGTAGCAGGGCAGGGACGTCCGTGGGTTGCACCACTTCCAGAAACTTATCCGAGGCGTTGTCCTGCAGGCGCCGTATGGCAGAGGCTGTGTCGAACAAGGCAATACCCTTTTCCTGCAGGAAACTGATGAGGCGTTCTTTGCAGAAAGCCTTCTTCGTCTTGTCTACAAAATAATCCTTGTCATTGAAGAAAAGGAACCCGGTAATCCTCCACATGTCATTGTTCCAGTTGGGGTAGTAAAACTCCATGGACCACCGCTTTTTCTGCGGAGGAAAGCTTCCCAGCATCAGCAGACGGGCGTTGCCGGGAAGGAAGGGTTCTAAAGGGTGTTGTTCTATTTCCATACTTTCCAATTTCATTGTTCTGCCTGCAAAAGTACGGAATATATCTTGGATATGCTATCCTGCAATGTCCTGATTGCTCATTCTGTCGGTGATTTGGAAGGGGAAATCAGGATATTCGTAGAGGCTGAACCGGGATTCTGTCTTGCCTTCCGTATAGTTCCAGATGGTGGCATATTCTTCGGCGTCTTCTCCCATGGCCTGCAGTTGGCGGAGGTAGGAGGCTATGGACTTGTTCTCTACGATATATATTTGTCCCAGCCGGTCTATTATAGGGCTGTGGCGCCGGGTGCTGTCATGGTCGAAACGCAGGATGCGCTTGCCTTCGGGAGTGATGCCTACCATGTTGAAGGTCATGCTCTTGCCGATGGCGGGCAGGTTGAGCACATTGCGGTCGGTGGCGAGGAAAGGCAGGTGGTGCGTTTTCAGGAAACGCCGGATGCAGGCTGCCGGGTCATGGACGGTTCCAAGCAGTACGGACAGATTATGGGCATCTTCCTTGGTCAGCTTCCCGAAGCGCTTTTCTTCCCGTTGCTCTTGTACGGAACGGCTGTTGGGGGTAAACACGGCATTGTTTTCTTCAAAACCTTTCACGGAGAAGGTGTAGTAGCAAACCACTCCCAACTGATTGAGCACTTGCCGCAGGCGGGTAGTATGCCCCCGGCGGGATGCAGCTACGTTGTATACCAGTTGGTTGTCAATGAGCCAGCCTGCCGCCAGCAGTTTGCGTATTCCTTCGGCAGCTTCCGGAGTGACTTCGAGCGGGGTTTGGAAATGTGTCTGGATAATGAACTGGTGGATGCCGATGGTAGACGCCTTTTCCTTGAATTCCCTTAGAATCTCCACCAGCCCGTCATTGATGCGCATGGGCAGGTAGGCGGGGAGGCGTGAGCCGAGGCGTACACGTTGCAGCTCTGCATACTTTTCTCCTTCGGGCCGTTCCTGATTGGCTTTCCGCTTGCGGACTGCCATGCGGTAGACGGCGTCTAATATGTTGCCCAGCGTCTTGTTTTGGCTCATCAGTGCGTCACCGCCGGTGATGAGAATGTCCCGCAGTTGCGTGTCTTCCTCAAAATAGGCCATCAGCCGGCGCAGCTTCTTTTCCCATGTCTCCTTGGGACGCAGGGTGTCAAACTCAAAATTGAGCCGTTTGCTTTGAAAGTCGTACATACGCTGACAAGATGCGCAGAGTCCTCCGCAGGCGCGTCCCATGGTGTCGGGGATGAGGATGGCCACTTCCGGATAACGGCGGTGGATGTTATGCCCGTCGGGCAGCAGCCAGCCGGCGGCGTTGGGTTTACCTGGTTCTACGATATCCTCCCGTTCCCAGGCACGTATCTGTCCGTAGGTTTCCACCAGTTGGGGTGAATAGAGTATATAGCTGCGCAGGGCCTCGTCGTCGTATCCGCTGCCGGTGCAGTTCAGCAGTGACAGATAATAGGGGGTGGCGAAGAAAGGCATTCCCTTCTTGCGGGCTTTTGAGAGCAGGTACATGGTTTCGGCAGAAAGGGAGTTGCCGAGAAGACGGTTTAGCTCCGTAGGGCTTTTGACGGCCATGGCAAGATGGAAACGGAAGTCATTCCACCATTCGCTGACGAGGTTGAACTTCTCCTCGTAGCTGAGTCCCTCTTCGAAATGGAAGCGGGAAGCCGGGTTCTTGCGGTGCTCAATCTTCTGCACCAGTGCATGCAGGATGCGTTCCTTGTTCTTTGCACGGATATGCTGCACGTCTTCATCCAGTCCGCTGGGCCAGCGTTCGGTCAGGGTTTTGATTTTCTGTGCGGAGGGCAGGGTGGGGGCTGGCTGGTGGAGGCGTTTGAACTGCTGGAACAAGTCGATGAACAGGTCCGTTTCCGTTTCCTCTTCCCATTGTCCCGTGAGGAAGGAATGCAGCATTGATAAAGTTGATATGGGCAGCTGTTCTCCGATGGAGAGCTCGTGTACTTCCTGCCCGTCAAATTCAATCAAGAGTCGAATTTGCTTACCGGCCTCGTTGTCCACTTCCGGATGTCCGGCAATGTACTCCGTCAGGTTGGCCTTGAAGGCTTCCGCATCGTCGCTTTGAACGGCGATGCTGACCAATTCAGGGAGTTCGTGCCGATAAAGTTGTTCCAGTTGTGATAGAGTGAGTGCAAGCATTTTCTTTTGTTTCATAAGCGATTGTTTTTTTGAAGTTAATATTTATGATGGTTGACGCGGGGTGCGTCCTTGTGTTCCGTGAGGGGAAAATGATTTCATTTGCTAAAAATAACAAAAAAAAGCGGGAAATTTCTTTCCCGCCTTCTTGTTTCTAAAGTTCTTTAGAATTCTTTTTCTTTTATTTCTCTTCGTTGGCTTTCTGTTTCGGTTCCTTTTTGGCCAGCATCACTACGTTGTAAACGTACTCGGTCATCCATTGTTCCGAATATCCCAGACGCTCTTTGTACTGGCGTACTGCCGCTGCCGTCTTGTGTACATCGTCCTTTTTCCATACGGTTTTTGTACAGACGTCGTGTACGGTTTTTTCGGTCATGCTGCGCAGTGCTCCCTTGAAGATGGAAGGCATGCGGAATTTCCACTGCATCAGGTTTCCCATCAGCATCATCAAGTCATTGGAGAATCCTTGATACATAAAGAGATAACCTTGTACGTCGTTCTGCGTACGGCAGTGCTTCTTGACGGAAGTATCAATTTCCTTGAAGAAGTTTTCACTGATGCCGTAGTCCTGCATCAGCATCTTGCGCGAAGCGGCCTTTTCCGCTTGTCCCAGACGGCCTCCCTGCGTGGGGATTTTGAACAGACGCTTGAAGTTGGCTACATCCGGCACAAAGCGGATATTGGTGATGCCCAGGTTGGCGGCTATTACAGACTGGAAGTAGACGCGTGTCAGTGACACGAAGTCTTCCACATTCTTCGAAGATACTTCTCCGGTATTCTTGTTGAATAGTTTGGCAAATAAACTCATATCAAATTACGAATTACTGATTACAAATTACAAGACCGCAGGTCATCCGGCGGTTCCGGCTGCAAAAGTACGAAATAAGTTGGTTATCACCAGCACTCTATGTCTTTTTCTACCTCTTTCAGGCGGTTCTTGGTGAAAACGGGGTCTTTGATACCGGCGCTTTTCTGTGCGCGGTAGTCTTCAAGCAGCCTGAAAGCGTATTTTCCGAGCAGGCTGATGGCGATAAGATTGCAGAGCACCATGAGTCCCATAGTGACGTCGGCAAGGCTCCATGCCAGGTCGAAGGTGGCAACAGCACCGAACATGACCATGCCGCCCACCAGTATACGGTAGATGTTGAGCACCCATTTACGGTGGGTAAGGTAGCGCACATTGGCTTCTCCGTAATAATAATTTCCCAGAATGCTGCTGAATGCGAAGAAGAACAAGGCTACCGCAACGAAGATGGCTCCCGAAGGTCCTATCTCGTTGGTCAGTGCATGCTGGGTAAGCTGTACGCCGTTTGTGGAACCATCCAGTGGAGCACCGCTGAACAGAATGATGAAAGCGGTGCAGGTACATATAATCAGCGTATCGGTAAATACTCCCAGCGTCTGAATCAAGCCTTGCTTCACGGGGTGGCTGACGTGTGCGGTTGCCGCCACATTGGGGGCGGACCCCATACCGGCCTCGTTGCTGAACAGCCCGCGTTTGATGCCCTGCATCAGCGCCATGCCGACACCCCCTCCCAAAGCCTGCTCCCATCCGAAGGCGTGGCCGACAATGAGTGCCAGGACTCCCGGCAGCTCTTTGATGTTCAACAGAACGATGATAAGTGCCAGTGCAATGTATCCCAACGCCATGATGGGGACGATGATGCTGCTGACTTTGGCTATGCGCTGTACGCCTCCAAAGATGATTGTCAGCGTGAGTGCGGTGATGATCCCTCCCACAACGGCATGGTCGAACCCGAAAGCGCCTTCGAAAGCGGCACACAGTGTATTGCTCTGTACCGAGTTGAATGCAAATCCGAAGGTAATGGTGATAAGTACGGCAAACAGTGCCCCCATCCACGGCTGTTTCAGTCCCTTACGCATATAGTAGGCCGGGCCGCCGATAAAGGAGTCTTTGCCCTTTATCTTATACAATTGGGCCAGTGTAGATTCTACAAACGAGCTGGAAGCACCCAGGAGGGCAATCACCCACATCCAGAATACAGCGCCCGGACCGCCTACTGCAATGGCGGTGGCAACCCCTGCAAGATTGCCCGTACCTACACGGCTGGCAATGGAGATGGCAAATGCCTGGAACGATGAGATATGCTTTTCCTTGGCATCGCCTTTCCCGCCCGAGTCGCCCAGCAGACGTACCATTTCCTTTATCATCCGGAACTGTACAAAGCGGGTTCTCAGCGTAAACCATACGGCGCATCCCAACAGCAGGGCAACGAGGATATAGGTCCAGAGCAGGTCGTTTATCAGATTTATTATTCCCATAATGTATATGTACAGTTATCTATTTGTAGTAAAAAAAACTCACACAAAACAAGTGCTACCCTCTGTCGTTACTTTAGGCTGCTTCTGTCGTTATTCAAGGCTACCTCTGTCGTTAACTGAGATAGATTTCTTGCAAGTCGGTGATAATCAACGTGGTATGAGCTCGTGTGCTGCGATTTGTACCATGGACAAATCTGGACAAACCTGACGGAATCTCCTTGCCTATTTCAGCTTGAAGTGAAATTTGTGTCCTTCAAACACCGGTTCCACTATGTCATAACGAACAAACTTTGCCAGCAGATGTTCGGCGGCGCGTCGGGAAAGATGCGCCAGGCGGCAGTAACGGTTCAGTGAAAGGCGGTCGTTTTCTTCCAGCAGATTGAGCAACAGTTGTTCCCGTTCGGTATATTCTATCAGTTCTCCTTTCGGACTTCCGCTTTGCTGCCAGACGCGCAGATGGACGGGAGTAGCCAGGATGTTTTCATCCTTGATGCGGAGATAGGCCAAGTATTTTCCTGTTTCGTCCTTGGCATATACCGGCTTCCGGTCACTTTCCTCGATTTGTACCACCAGCACACTGCGGCCTTCCACCAGATAGGTCTGCATGATGTAGTTCACTTCGGGGCTGCAATAAAGTTCGGCAGCCGCTTCTATCATATATTGTTCTTCGTCCGAACGAACACCGGCAATTTTCCCGTTATCTTTCACTCCGATGAGCAGTTTTCCACCGTCTGTATTGGCAAAGGCTGAAAGGGTTTTGGCTATCTTGCGGGCGTCGGATATTTCGAACTTGAAATCCTGCTGTTGGTGCTCTCCTTCGGCTATGAGAGCGTGTATATATTCGGTGTCAGTAAGCGTTTTCATGCTTGCAAAAGTAGATAAAAAACGCGTAAGAGCCCCTTTTTGCGGCGATTTTACCGAATATTTCAAAAAAAATATCGTTTTTCTGCATTTATTTCAAGAAAGAATGTATTTTTGCCAGACATTATTAACGAAGTAATTTAAAAAGGATTATGAAAGAATTAGTTGAAAAAGTAGCTGCATTGTATGCAGACTTCTCAAAAGATGCAAACGCTCAGTTGGAAAACGGTAACAAGGCAGCAGGAACTCGCGCTCGTAAGGCTTCTTTGGAAATCGAAAAAGCTATGAAGGAATTCCGCAAAGCATCTTTGGAAGCTTCTAAGAAGTAAGAAAAAAAGCATATTTGATGCTGCGAAAGACTGCCACTACTGGCGGTCTTTTTTGTTTTTGAAAAGTATTATTGCTACTTTTGACGCAGGTATTATGGATGAAAACGTTCTCAATAAACTGAAGATACTGGCAGAGTCGGCAAAGTATGACGTCTCTTGCTCCTCCAGTGGTACGGTGCGCTCCGGCAAGGCAGGCATGCTGGGGAACACTGTGGGTGGCTGGGGCATCTGCCATAGTTTTGCCGAGGACGGCCGTTGTATCTCCCTGCTCAAAGTGATGCTTACCAATTATTGCATCTACGACTGCGCCTACTGCATCAACCGCCGCAGCAACGACCTGCCGCGTGCCACGCTGTCGGTGGCCGAGCTTGTAGACCTCACCATGGAGTTCTATCGCCGCAACTATATCGAAGGGCTTTTCCTGAGCAGTGGGGTGGTGCGTAATCCCGATTACACGATGGAACGCCTGGTGCGCGTTGCCAAGGACCTCCGCACTATCCATCGTTTCAACGGATATATCCATCTGAAGAGCATTCCCGGTGCCAGCCGCGAACTGGTGAATGAGGCAGGGCTTTATGCCGACCGTCTCAGCGTCAATGTCGAGATACCGAAGGAGGAGAACCTGAAACTGCTTGCCCCGGAGAAAGACCATAAGAGTGTATATGCGCCTATGCGCTACATCCAGCAGGGAGTCCTTGAAAGTTCGGAAGAACGCAAGAAACACCGCCACGCTCCTCGTTTCGCTCCTGCAGGACAAAGCACACAGATGATAGTAGGCGCTACCGCCGAGACGGACAAGGATATTCTGTATCTTTCGTCGGCCCTCTATAAGGGACCTACGATGCGGCGTGTCTACTATTCGGGCTATATTTCCGTCAATACCTACGATAAGCGCCTGCCGGCATTGAAACAGCCCCCTTTGGTGCGCGAAAACCGCCTTTACCAAGCCGACTGGCTGATGCGCTTCTATCAGTTCAAGGTGGAGGAAATAGTGGATGATGCCTACCCGGACCTTGATTTGGAGGTTGACCCCAAGCTGTCCTGGGCTTTGCGCCATCCCGAGCAGTTTCCAATCGATGTGAACAAGGTGGATTATGAGATGTTGCTCCGCGTGCCGGGCATCGGCGTGAAGTCGGCACGGCTGATAGTGGCTTCCCGACGTTTCTCCAAGATAGGTTTCTACCAGTTGAAGAAGATAGGGGTGGTGATGAAGAAGGCGCAGTATTTCATTACCTGCTGCGAGTTGCCGATGCGCACGGTCAATGAGCTGACTCCGCAAGGGGTACGCAGTCTGCTGTTGCCCAAACCGAACAAGAAAAAAGTGGATGAGAGGCAGTTGATGCTTGATTTTGGCGAATGAATATCTTTTTATACGATAAGACTTTTGAGGGATTGCTGACTTCTGTTTTTGAAGCCTATTCCCGCCGCATTTTCCCCGATGCACTGTTGTTGGAGGGAGAGCCTCTACCATTGTTCTACGATGAAATATTTACAGTGATAACCGATGAGGAGAAGTCCGGTCGCGTCTGGCGCGGATTGCAGAAGAAGCTGTCGTCTGCGGCACTTGCCTGCCTCGCCCAATGCTGGCTGGCAGAGGAACCGGAAACTCCCATGCTGCTGTTCCGCTATATCCGCAAGGCGATAGATGCTCCTCGCTCCATTGAAACGAACTTTGCCGACCTTGATGTGCTGGAGTTCTCCCGTATGTGGAAGCGGGTGGATTGGGAGCGTATACGCCTGCTTCAGTTTGTCCGCTTCCAGAAAGCTGCGGACGGTACTTTCTTTGCTGCCGTCGAGCCCGAAAAGAATGCCCTTCCTTTGGTGACGGGGCATTTCAAGGACCGTTTTGCCGACCAGCGTTGGCTGATTTATGACATCAGGCGAGCCTATGGGTACTATTACGACTTGAAGGAGGTGCACCAGGTGACTTTTGGTGAGGACAGTCGCGAAGGACATCTTGTCACCGGCATGCTCGACGAAAGTCTGATGGACGGAGACGAACAGCTTTTCCAGTCTCTCTGGAAAACCTATTTCAAGGCAATCTGCATCAAGGAACGCCTCAATCCCCGGAAGCACAAACAGGACATGCCCGTGCGCTATTGGAAATATCTGACGGAAAAACAGCAGTGATTCCCTTTATTCGATTTTCTCCACTGTCACTTCGGGAAATTCCTGCATCAGTTGCAGCAAATATCCCTCATCATAGCTTTTCTTGGATTTGATGACCATGGTCACTTGATAGTTGGTGTACTCTCCCTGCACTTGCCGGTCCAGGTTGTAGGACACCACCAGATAGTCTTTGGAGTTGAATCGCCGGGACACTTGCGGCAGTATCTCTTTGCTGGAAGTGGAAAAGGTTAGCACGGAACTTTTCATGCCAATGCTTTTGAAAATAAGGCTCAACAGTTCGAGCCCTGCCAGAGTCAGCAGGGTGGCGGCAATGCTGATGGTGTACATTCCTGCACCTACTGCCAATCCGATGCCTGCAGTAGCCCATATTCCTGCGGCTGTTGTCAGTCCCCTGACTATCTGTTTCTAGAAAATGATGGTACCCGCACCGATGAATCCGATACCGCTGACTACTTGTGCGGCAACACGGCTGGGGTCCAGCGTCACACTGCTTTCCTTGATGATTTCCTGAAAACCATATTGGGATACAATCATGATGAGCGCGCTTCCCAATGATACCAGGAAATGGGTGCGGTAGCCTGCTTCTTTGGCACGGTATTCCCGGTCCAGTCCGATAATGGCACCCAATATTCCGGCTACCAGCAACCTGAGCACAAAATCAAAGTTTAACATCATCATCGTATCCTCTCTTTCTTTTTTATTAATTGATGACCCAATTCTTATTGTGGGGCACTGTTTTCTTGGGGTTGTAATGCATTCCGGCTTGTGTCGGTATTTTTAGTATGTATGTACGTCCACTTTTATTCATCAGCGAGGTATCCCGCAGCCACGGATTGGCATCTTTCAGTTGGGCATAGGTGATGCCTTTATCTTTGGCAAACTGTGCCAGGTTGCCGATGCCCGTTGTGACGGTCACTTCCGTGTAGGGGATGGGCGGATAAAGATGTTCCCGTTTCAACAGAAAGCCGTACTGCTGTGGATTGCTGATGACTGCTTTGGCTGCCAGCAGGCGGAACATGTAGCGCGAAGTCTCTTCTACCAGCCATAAGTCGACAGCCTGGTCCACCATTTGCTTCTGCAGCTGTGTGGAGATGCGTCCTTGCCCGGCATTGTAGGCGGCGGCTACGCACAGCCAGTTCCCGTATTTCTGATAAGCATCTTTCAGGTACTTGCAGGCTGCTTTGGTCTCTTTCTCGATATGGTATCGTTCGTCGATGTTGCTGTTCACCTCCAGTCCGAATTCGCGTCCGGTGGCAGGCATGAACTGCCATAGGCCGGCGGCACCCGCAGGCGATTTGGCAAGCGGGTTCAGGTTGCTTTCTATCACAGCGAGGTACTTGAAGTCATCGGGAAGGCCGTTGGCTTTTAGTATAGGCTCTATGACGGGGAAGTAGCGGTTGGCACGCTTCACCATGAGCATGGTGGTGGAGTGCATGTAGGTGAAGGACATCAGTTCGCGGTCCATACGTTCGCGGTGGTCGTAGCGAAGCAGGTCAATAGCTTGTCCGGCAAAAGTGATCTTGTCCGGTACGCTGGGGGAGGTCACGCAGTAGGGAACTTCGGATTTCACGGAATCGCGTTCGGGATTCAGCGTACTGCTGCCTGCGAGGAAGGGGAGGCTGGAACCTGCGCACAGTGCAATGGCAGCGGTAAGCACGATATATTTTGAATTTTTCTTCATGTCTGTATGTCTATTTCTGTTTGGAGACGTGAAGATACGAAATCAATTCGTTATAGGCAACCTTTCCCATAGCCATCGTGGAATCATACGCCAAAAAAATACCAGTACCCGGTAGCGTCCGTCAATGACAACTACCCGTCTCTTTTCTCTTAAAGCCTTGATTATGTGCTGTGCTACACGGTCTGCTTTCATCAGCATCGGGTATTTCCCGCTTTTCAATAAATCGGTGGCAACAAATCCCGGACGGATGTCGGTGAAGTGTATATCAAGATGCTGCATCCGGGCAAGTTGTGCCAGCGCTTCGATATAGGTATTCTGGAAGCGTTTGGTGGCAGAGTAGGCCGGTGCAACGCCCAGTCCTTTAGTGCCTGCAATGGAACTGATGACAGCAATATGTCCGGAGCCTTTTTCCTTGAAATAGTTGAAGGCGGCAGTCACCATGCGGGTAAATCCCTCTACATTGGTACGTGCCGTGTTCAGTTCGATGTCCGGTTGTAAGTCCCGGTTTTGATGTCCCACGCCGGAACTGAGGAAAAACAGGTCTATGCCTCCCAGCTTTTTTATCAGGTTATGGAGGTGTAGAGTCGCTGTCTCTTCCGTAACGTCCAGCTGTTCCGTGATTATCCGGTCGGGTGCGGTGGCTTGTAGGGCATGCAATGCTTCCTCTCTTCTGCCGGCAATACCTATATGCCAGCCTTGTTGTACAAGTATCCTGGCTACTTCTTGTCCGATGCCTGAAGTGGCACCGATGATGATGGCTTTCTGCATGATGATAGGGGATTATCCGATGACGGTTGCTACAATTCTTCTTCCTCCGCCCCGGTTGCGGAACTCGCAGAGATAGATGCCTTGCCAGATACCTATGTTCAGACGCCCATTGGTGATGGGGATGGTGAGGCTGGTTCCGCTGAGGGTTGCCTTGGCATGGGCGGGCATATCGTCATCGCCTTCGCATGTATGTTGGTAATAAGGTTCCCGTTCTTTTACGAGGCGGTTGAAGATGGCTTCCATATCTGTCTGTACGTCAGGGTCTGCATTCTCGTTGATGGTGAGGCCTGCGCTTGTATGCTTGATGAACAGATGCAGGATTCCGGCAGACGGAAGCGGTGGAAGGTTGCGTATAATCTCCTCTGTCACCAGGTGAAAGCCACGCCGGCGAGGGGTTAGGGTAAATTCTTTCTGTGCGGTCATAAATCATTGTTTTTCGTTTGTTGTCAGGATGGTCTTGTCCGGCAGGGCAGTTCCACGGTGAATGTGCTTCCCACTCCCATTGTCGAATCTACGGTAATCACTCCATTCATTTTCTCAACGATGGATTTGCAGATGGAGAGTCCTAATCCGGCACCTTGGGCAAAAGAGTCCACCTTTTCAAACCGTTCGAATATCATTCCCAGTTTGTCGGGGGGAATACCGCATCCAGTATCGGAAACACTGATTCTTATTCCGTCTGTGTCCGTTTCGTAGTACACTTCGATATGTCCCTGCACGGTGTTTTTCAGTGCATTCGATATGAAGTTGTTCAGTATCTGTTTGATGCGCATCGGGTCGTGCTCTATCTGGCCGGGGGCTGCCGGATACCTGGCAAAGAGTTTCACTCCTGCCGGAACGTTCCGTTCGTACTCGGTAATACTTTCCTCGATGAGTTCTGCCGGATTGAACCATTCGGAATGGAGCTCTATGTGTCCGGCCTCTATCTTGGAAAGGTCCAGAACGTCGTTGATTAGTTTGAGCAACAGTTGGTTGTTGTGGTTTATCAAAGAGATGTACTGTTCCCTTTCCTGCTCGTTTTCCACGTAGTGCAGCAGGCTGGAGAAACCGATAATCGCATTTAGCGGCGTGCGGATTTCATGGCTCATATTGGCAAGGAAAGCGGATTTCAGCCGGTCTGCCTCTTCGGCCTTTTCCTTGGCTTGTATCAGCATTGCTTCCGTCTTCTTTAATTGGGTGATGTCATAATTGATGCAGATAATCTCTATGATGTTCTGTTCAGGCATGTAGCGTTCTACAATGATGTTGACGTGGGTCCACATGAAAGAACCGTCTTCTTTAAGAACACGTACTTCCCGGCTGAGCTTGTGTGCCAGTCCTCTCTTTACGTTCTGTAGGAAGTCAAGCATGATAGTACGGTCGTCTGGGTGGAGATGATTGTAGGTTCCGATGATTTCGGACAACGGTGTTTCTGTTTTCTCACCCAAGTTCTTGTACCAGCTGCGTTGGGCATAGCCTTGCTCATTAAGAAGGTCATAATTGGCATATCCCACTTTGGCATAGTCATCTATAAGCTCAAAGTGGCTCTCGAACTCTTGTATTTTGTTGTAAGCGACGGTCGTTTCCGTTTTGTCTGCGTTGATTAGCAGATAGTTGGTCAGGTTGTGATTATCGTCGTAAAGGCTTGTGACTTTGGTTACAAGGTCTATGGTGCCCGTCTTCTTCTGTGTCTTGTAGTAATTGTCTATTTTAGAGAAGTCATACCGGAAAGTGAAGTCTGCATTTTCATGTTTTCTTAACTTGCTTTTCATCTCTTCCGGGAAAATCGGATTCTCGAAAATATTAATTCCAAGTAGATCTTCTTTCTGTTTGAGATGGAACATTTCCTGCTCTTTGTCATTCATATCTATCAATATTCCCTCTCGGTTATAGAGCTCAATTCCTACCGGAAGATATTTATAAATATTATGGAGGAGACGGTTACGCTCTTGTAAGGCTTGGGATGCCGATGACATGTCGGGACCGTCTTGTGTTTCGGCAATGCCGTAGACTTTGACATTACCGTTTTCATCGGTTCTCTGCAGGCATATCTTGCTTCTTATCCACGTTGGACCCTCTACTGTGTTGAGCAGATATACAGTCTCTTGTGTCTGCCGGATATTGTCGAAGGAATGTGTGGTAGTATGCCGTTGTTCCTCTTTCAGGATACGTTTGTTGAAATCTTTAAAGCTGATGGTTCCATCCTCATCCAGTCCCAGCAACCGGGAGATATATTCGGAGCAAATGTAGCTTTCGGTCTTTAAATCAGCTTCCCACCATCCCATATTGGCATTGGTCATCATTGCTGACAGTAAGTCATAATCAAATTTAGAATTCATACCGGAATCTTTAATAGTGATGTTTTTGTTCTGTCACAACAATTAAGATATTGACAAAGATACATTATTTCCAAATTAATCTGTGATGAACGGAAATAAAAATAAGGGTTATATGTGTTTTTGGGAAATGGGAAAAAGGTACCCGAGTTTTTGTACTTGCCGGAATAAGACGTATATTTGTTGCAATTTTTACATTCTAACAAGAAAATGCCATGAAGCGTATTGGACTCTTTGTAATAGTTTTTTTCTGCATATCACTCTTACTCCATGCAAGCGGCCCGCGTGTCTTGTTTATCGGAGATTCTATCACGGACGGTAACTGGGGAAATGCCTGCGGGATGCCCAAACCGACTGCGGAGCGAAGCCTTTGGGATATGAACCATATTTACGGTAGCGGCTATATGTATTTGTGTGCAAGTCATTATCAAGGAGATTTTCCGGAAAAGGAATATGCTTTTTTTAACCGTGGCATCAGTGGAAACACTCTCCGGGATTTGGAGAAACGCTGGGAAGAGGATGTCATTGGAATGAAACCGGATGTGCTTTCCGTCTTGGTGGGGACAAACGATGTACATTACTATCTACAGGGTGACAAAAAAGAGCCTTTTGATTTTGAAGGATGGGAGAAGTGTTACCGTTCCTTGCTTGACCGTTCTTTGCAGGCCAATCCGGAATTGAAGATAGTGCTGGGCACTCCTTTTGTTGCCAATGTCGGCAATATGCGTAAGAGTGAGGACTTTGCAGAACGTGATAGTCTGGTGCGTCGCTGTGCCGCCATCGTAGAGAGGATAGCGAAGGACTATCAGACGGTATTTCTTCCTTATAATGCGATGTTCGATGAAATTCTCGGCACTGCTCCGGCTTCTCAAGACACCTATTGGATTTGGGACGGTATCCACCCCACTCCTGCAGGGCATAAACGAATGGCGGATATGTGGATAAAGCGTGTGAATTTATAATTTATCAATAAAATAGAGAGTAATGGAAAAAGTGATTATCAACTCGTACGAGGATTTTGAAAAGCTGGTAGGCCAGCAAATCGGTGTTTCGGAATATGTAGAGCTCCCTCAGGAGCGTATCAATCTGTTTGCTGATGCGACATTGGACCATCAGTGGATACACGTCGATACGGAACGCGCCAAAGTGGAAAGCCCTTTTAAGAGCACTATTGCACATGGGTATCTCACCTTGTCCATGTTGCCATATCTGTGGAACCAGATTATTGAAGTGAACAACCTGAAGATGATGATTAATTATGGTATGGACAAGATGAAGTTCGGTCAGGCGGTATTGTCCGGACAGAGCATCCGACTGGTTGCCCATTTACAATCTCTGTCGAATCTGCGCGGCGTAGCAAAGGCAGAAATAAAGTTTGCCATCGAAATACAAGGTGAAAAGAAGAAGGCATTGGAAGGGGTGGCTATATTTTTGTATTATTTCAATTGATTATGCGTAAGATGGTATGCCCCCAATGCAAGGTGGGGGCATTTTTTGTGATGAACGGACAAGGTGAGCGCCTGCCGGTCTACATCTCTGACAAAGGCGAGATTGTGCCTAAAGACAGCACCTCTTCATTGGAAGGATACGACCTGGATACGGTTTATTGTTTGTGCTGTTCCTGGCGCGGAACTCCGAAACGTTTGGTGAAATACTGATGGACATACTCCTGCCACAAATGGCGGAGTGCCGCCACGGGATGGTACAACAGCATCCGTGGTCCGGCATACCGCATGACTTCACGCATCCGTTCTTTCATTTCGGGCTTGTAGCAGTGAATGCTGCATTGCCTGCAGGTGGATTTATTCTCACCGAAAGGACAGCGTGAAAGACGAATGCGGGCATATCCCAGCAATTCCTCGCATCGGGGACACAATTGCTTGTTACCTTCCTTTTTCCGGCAGTAGAGGCGGACCATCCGTTCTACTGTCTGTTTTTCCTGCTCGATACGGGATGGCATGTTTATTGTTTGGACTGCCAGCGTTTCAAGGTCGGGAAGAATTCTTTCATACCGGCAATGGCTTCCTCTTTAGTGAAATTCATTCCGGAATCCTTGTTGAATTCGTCGGTGAACTGTGCACAATGTTCTATCATTTCGTCCATAGTGCAGTCTTGTGCAAAATTGCCGTGCTGGTAGCAATAGGTGCAATATTCCTCGTTGAGGCTACCGTCGGCATTGGTTCCGAGTACTTCTGCAGATGACAAGGGCATTCCGCAGCTTTGGCAAAGTTTAGCTTCCATAATGTGTGGAGTTAAGTGATATGCAAATATAGAATATTATTTTGGTTGAAGCGTCCTTTTCAGATAAATCATGTCTTTCAGTTGCTTGCCTCCTTCAAATATGGGGTGGTCGTAATTATCGATAAAGAAATCGGGTACCCGGTGTGAGTATGCAAATCCGCAGCTTTCATAGAAGGGGATGGTTAGCGGACTGTCTCCAGTGCCGACAAGCATAGTATGGCACCGGTCTTTATAATGTTCAAGAACGAATGCTATCAGTTGTCTTCCATATCCCTGGCGCTGGTATTCCGGATAGACAGCTATGCTCTTTATTTCGTAGATTCCTTTATCCTCGCAGGTGATTACACAAGACGCTTTGACTGTATCATTATCGGATAGGATGAACATCTCTCCCCGTTCCAGATAACGGTCAATCATGGACTCTTGTTCGTCGGCAAGCAGCAGCAGGTCAAGATATTGCTTTTTGTTGCCGGATATGGGATGTATTCTTATCATATTTCTGAATTTCTGGTGTGAAGTTAGTCATTTTCTATTGAATTACAATGGATATCTCTTTTTAACTGTTGAATGGTTGAGAGTTGCCGGTGAACAAAATCTGCCATACGCCGTTCTTCTCATAACATGATAATCTGATGAAGTTATGAGTAAGTTGAAATTCTCTTTTCTGGTTTTGATGCTGATGGTATCAGTCTCGGCTTCTGCCGATTGGGCACCTGCTGATGTACAGGCTGCACTGAAGAAAATGTATCCTACGGCAGATGATGTTGCCTGGTCGCATGATGAGTCTTATTATGTGGCAGATTTCCTGATGAACGGTTTTGATACGAAAGTCTGGTTTGACGGGCAGGCGCAATGGGTAATGCAACAGACGGACTGGGAGACAATGGACGAAGTGCCCCCTGCCGTTTACAATGCTTTTGCCGCCAGTGAATATTCCGGAGGGATGGTGCAGAATGTCACTTGGGTACAGTTTCCCAAATGGCAGTCCATCGTGGCGGTAGAGGTAGGGATGGCAAATCTCCAGACGAAATATCAGATATTGTTTACCCCGACGGGCGAAATCATCCGTGCCCGTAATGTCACCTATACATACAATCCGCTCGGCGCAGCCACTTTCTTGTAACGTCTGTTCGCATACCTGCTGAATTTATCATATCTTTGCCTTCCCAAACCAGACTTTTATGGACAAAGACACTTTTCAGCAGGAGGTTTATAATGTAGTGGCCGCAATCCCTCCGGGGCGGGTGGTGACGTACGGACAGATAGCCTATCTTGTCGGAAGACCTCAATGTTCGCGCATGGTGGGACATGCTATGCACGATGTGCCCGACGGCATGTGTCTGCCCTGCCATCGGGTAGTGAACAGCCAGGGCAGGCTGGCACCGTGCTGGGCGGAACAGCGGGCTTTGCTGGAGGCAGAGGGCGTGACGTTCAGAAAGAATGGGTGTGTGGACATGAAAAAATGCCAGTGGGAATTCATGAAAGAGCAAATACAATAAGATTATGAAATTTATAGGTGCACATGTATCGGCCAGTGGGGGAGTGGAAGCGGCTCCCGTCAATGCCAGTGAGATAGGGGCAAATGCTTTTGCCTTGTTTACCAAGAACCAGCGTCAGTGGGTGGCAAGGCCGCTGACGGAGGAGAGTATCAGGGTGTTTAAGGAAAATTGTGGGAAGCTTGGCTTCGATTCCCGCTATATCCTGCCTCACGACAGTTATCTGATAAATTTAGGGCATCCCGAAGAAGAAGGGTTACAGAAAAGCCGTGCCGCTTTTCTGGATGAGATGCAGCGCTGCGAACAATTAGGGCTGAAGTTACTGAATTTTCATCCGGGCAGCCATCTGAATAAGATTTCCGTGGAAGAGTGTCTGGACAAGGTCGCTGAATCCATTAATCTTATATTGGGCAAGACGCACGATGTGGTGGCTGTCATAGAGAACACAGCCGGGCAGGGTAGCAATGTGGGAAACGAGTTCTGGCAGCTGGGACATATCATTGACCGGGTGGATGACAAGTCTCGCGTTGGAGTTTGCCTTGATACCTGCCACACGTATACAGCAGGCTATGATATAGTGAATGAGTATGACAAGGTGTTTGAGGAGTTTGACGCAGCGGTAGGTTTCGGCTATCTGCGCGGTATACACCTGAATGACTCCAAGAAAGCACTCGGCTCCAGAGTAGACCGTCACGACAGCATCGGCAAGGGGCTGATAGGTATGGATTTCTTCCGGCGCTTTATGCAAGATGTGCGTTTTGACGGTATACCTATTATTTTGGAGACGCCCGATGAATCGCTTTGGGCAGAGGAGATAAAACTGTTGAGAAGCTTTGTCTCCTCTGACTGAGAGACTATGCCCTGAATACACATTCTATACGGTTACCGTCCGGGTCGAGGACGACACTTTCAAAATATCCGTCGCCGGAGGTACGGGGCTCTCCTGCGATGGTATATCCCGCTGTACGTAGCCGTTCTGTCTGTCGGAGGACAGCTTCCTGGCTGTCGAAGGCAAAGGCAAAGTGGGTCAGTCCCAGTCTGTTTTCCTCAATAGGGGTATTCTGTATGTCCGTACGGCTCATCAGTTCCAAATCCGTTCCTTCATCGAAGTGAAGGAAATAAGATTCGAATCCTTTTTTGGGGTTGATGTACTTTTCATTGCTGCTCCCGTTGAAGTAACGTGTGTAGAACTCTTTCATCTCTTCCAGTTGGAAGGTCCAGATGGCGATGTGATGTATCTTCATAAGTTTGCTAAATTATAATCTGTGTTCAATCTGAGTAATCTGTGGTGGGGTTGGTAATTGCAGGTGCAGAATAGGGAAAGGCTTTCCCGTCGGGTCGGTTTCGTCCCGGCCGGCCACTTGGAATCCCATATGTTGGTAAAATCGGCAAGCTTGTCCGTTCTGCTCGTTTACATCCACTTTGTGGATGTGTTTTTGGTGGACGGCGTACTCCATGAGCCGTTTTCCGTATCCCTTACCTTGTTGGTCGGGACGGACAAACAACATCTCGATGAGTTCATCGCTCAGTCCCATAAAGGCGGCAATTTCTTCTTTTTCGTTGCGGATGATGTAAAGCTCTACGGCAAGAAAGTACTGCTCTCTTATCAGTGGTTTGTAAAACTGTATATCCTTTTCTGCCAGGAAGTGGTGTGTGCTGCGGACAGAGGCTTCCCAGACGGTCAACAGTTCGTCATAATCTTGTGGGGTAGGTCGGAGTATCATCATTTATTGCATTACTTTGCTGGTTATTAATCAGTAGGCAGTCAGAATTCAGCTTCTTTGGTAATCCTTACGGTTTCTCCCGTTATAGGGTGGGTAAATTCTAAGTATTCGGCATGCAGATAAAGCCGGTCTGCTTTCTCCCCGTAAAGTTCATCACCGATGATGGGGCAGTGCAAGCCAAGCGGGTGTGCTGCATGTATACGTAGCTGATGGGTTCTTCCCGTGCGCGGATAGAAAGCGATACGGGTCCGTTTCCCGTCCAGACGTTCCAGAACTTGATAATCGGTGATGGCGGGCTTTCCGTGTTCGGTGTGTACCATTTGCCGTGGGCGGTCAAGTGGATTCAGGCAAAGCGGGAGGTCGACCGTACCTTTGTCCTTTGGGACAATACCCTCGAGCAATGCGACATAACGTTTCCTGACCAGGCGGTTCTTGAACTGGGCCTGCAGGTTCTGGTGTACACGCTTGGTCTTGGCAATGAGCATTAAACCGGAAGTGGCCATGTCGAGACGATGCACCGTCAGGGGACCGTCAGCTTCGGGATATTGCTCACGCATCAGGCTATAGACGGAGACTGCATCTTCCTTGCCGGGAACAGACAGCATTCCTGCCGGTTTGTTGATGACCGAAAGCCATGGGTCCTCATAAACAATCTCCAAATTTTGGGAGGGTACCTGCATTCTTTTCAACATGGGGTTTTCCTCTACTTGTAGACCTTGCAGCATGTGTTGCAGTATAGGTTCGCACTTTCCTTTGCAAGCCGGATAATAGTGGCCGTGATGGCGTATCTCTGTCTTGGGGGAATCACCCCACCAGAACTCGGCCATGGCAATAGGTTTCCATCCGTGCAGATAAGCTTGTTGCAGCAGTTTGGGGGCCGCACATTCACCTGCGCCGGCAGGAGGTGTCTTGTGCACGGTCTGCCCGAATATCTCACAGAGATTCTTGACTTCTCCCCGGTAATTCAGCATCCCGAACTGTTCGAATAGCTTTTGCTGCAATGCTGCAGAGCGGGTTTTACGTTCAGACTTCAATGCTGAAATCCGTCTTTCCCAGTCTTCTGTCTGCGTTTGCAGTGTGGTAATCCTTGCTTTCCATGAACGTTCCAGACGTTTATATTCCGCCTTTTGGAACTGGCTTTCCCGTATCAGTTCGGCTTCTTCCTGCGCATTGAGTTCTTTTTCTTTTCTGCGCTGTTCTCTGGCTGTTTTGGCTTCTTTCAACTGTGCTTTGGCTGTTGCCAGTATGTCTTCTGCTGACTGAATGGTCCGGGCAAGCTCTGCTGATAAGGCGGCATATGCTTTGTCATTTTCCAGTTGCCGGATGTTGCGGTTGATGGAAGAGATGTTCTCTTCTTCTATCTTGAAAAAGCCTTGTGGCTGTAGCAAGTCATATACGGGAGGAACAAAAAAGGGATGTAGGTTCTTTCCGGCCAATATGCCTGAGAATGCAGCTAAATATCCGGTTTCTCCATGCTCGGTTTGTACAATCAGTACCCCGAACATTTTGCCTTGGCGCAGTTCGTCCTTCCATGCAGTTTGTCGGGTAAGATAGCTTTGTACTTCTTTGGCTGCCAATATACATAATGGGTGCGGAGTATAGCAGAAAGGATAGGTGAACCTTTCCGGAAGCGGAATGTCGGTTATGGAAGTAGTAAAACGGTGCAACATGATGTTGCAAAGATACTATATTTCTCTCATAACAGACCGTTTGTACTGCAAATCTTTATTTCGTTGTATATAGGTTGTAGCGCTTATGAAGAGAAAAACATCTTTGGGAAAGTTTTACTTATTCTCCGTTTATACAAATATGTATATATGTGTGAATTAACTTTGTTTTTGATAAATTGGCAACTCTGTTATCCTTAAAAAATGACTATTAATCTGTTTCGGATATTTTCTTCTTCCATAGACTGCTTTTTGTATACTTTAGATGTTATGCCGTCGTATGAATACGGATGAAGAGCTTTTGTCTTAGTGATACTTGTAAAATAAATTAAGTTATTGCCTTTTTTGTTTTATTGGAGAATGGTTGTTTTTTAAACTTCCTGGATATATAAAAGAAACTTATTTCTCTTTAAAAAGTTGTATATTAGCGCCTTAAAGCTTTTCAAAAGATTATATGGGCAAAAACAAAGAGAACTTAAACATATTCTTGCTTCATTTTTTAGAACGGTTGAATAGCAATGAACCCAATAAAAGGAAAGTTATTGAATCGTTGACCGATTTCTGCAACTACTATGACTTTACGAAAGGGTTTATCTATCAGACTGACGGATTCCGTTATTTCTTATTGAAAGAAACGATTGGAAATGAAGGTGGGACTATGAAATCCCGTTTCGATATGGGAGAGTTGAAAAAGGAGCATGTCGATGCCATGAAAGCTCGGGATAAACCTTTCTATGGAAACAGAAATGCGGATGCTTCATGGGACGATATTGACATTCTTGATTTCTACGGTGAGGATTCTTTGTTAATCAGGCATTTTGAAGATACTGAGGGTAAAATCATCGGATTCATAGGTTTTGCAGGCAGGGAGGAAGAGACCTATCTCACGGAAGAGGAGTTGCAAATCATTCATCTCTTGCTGGGCTCGTTCTCTAAGGAAATTGCGGTCAGGGAATATAAGGAAAGGGAAGTGAGGGCCAGCAATACATTAGGCAGTATCATGAATAATATGGGCGTTGATATTTACGTCAACTCTTTCGATTCCCACGATATGTTGTATGCCAATAGGTCTATGGTGGAACCATATGGCGGTATCGAGCATTTCTGGGGGAAAAAATGCTGGGAGGCCCTCTACTCGGACAAGACGGGGGAGTGTGAGTTCTGCCCAAAGAGGCATTTGATAGATGAAAACGGACACCCCACCAAAGTCTATTCGTGGGATTATCAACGGCCATTTGACAAGTGTTGGTTTCGCGTGTTCAGTGCAGCCTTTGCTTGGGTGGACGGGCAGATGGCGCATGTCATTACCAGTGTGGATATCGACCATCAGAAAAAGATAGAGGAGGAATTGCGGGTCGCCAAGGATAAGGCAGAACATCTGGACCGCTTGAAGTCTGCTTTCCTGGCCAATATGAGTCATGAAATCCGTACTCCGCTCAATTCCATTGTCGGTTTTGCAAGCATCATTGCCGAACTGGACGATAGGGAAGAACGCCAGGAATACCTTGCCATCATGCAGGAGAATACGGAACTGCTCTTGCAACTGATATCCGACATTCTGGATTTGGCAAAGATAGAAGCGGGAACACTTGATTATAATATGGGGTATGTGGATGTCAGTGACTTCTGTAAGGACGTGATGCGCAACTATGATATAAAGGAAGACAAGGCTGTACCGGTTCTGTTGGCTCCCGACTTGCCCGATTACCGTATCTATACCGACAAGAAACGTCTGATGCAGGTGGTCACCAATTTTATAAACAACGCTTTGAAGTTCACCAGTGAAGGGCAGATCCTTTTGGAATATCATCCGGTGGAAGGTACCGGTCAGATAGAGTTTTCTGTGACGGACACCGGTATGGGTATTGCTCCGGATGCCGTGGCTACTGTGTTCGACCGCTTTGTAAAGCTTAATACCTTTGCGAAGGGCACGGGTTTAGGCTTGTCCATCTGTAAAAGTATCATTGAGCATCTTGGCGGGACTATCGGTGCTGAGTCGGAATTGGGAGTCGGCAGCCGTTTTTGGTTCAGACATCCGTGTGCCGAATGATTTTATTTGCCTATATTTGTGCGAACTTCAATATTTATGGATAAAAACTCTGTACCGATGAAAAACAAGACATGGACGTGCCTGGTTGTTGTGTCAGCAGCATTGCTGATGGCGGGTTGCGGCAGCAGGACAAAGAAACAAACAAATGAAGATGTAAGTATGGATAGTGTCGGTGTAACATGCAGTGGCGTAAAGACCTTGCAACTGGAGGGAGTGCAGGCCACTTGGATTCAGGATAATGCTGGTGAGCATTTGATGCCGAGAACGATTTTCCCGGATGCAAGCGATGAATTGATGGAAAGTTTGTCGCTTCAAGGCGGTATTCCTTCTTCCATGAGCACCTTCCTGGTAGATACGAATGGTATCCGTATCCTTTTTGATACGGGAATGGGAGCTCCCGGCAGTCGTCTGTTGCCCGGATTACAATCTTTGGGTATCTCTCCGGCAGATATTGGATATCTGTATCTTACCCATTTCCATGGCGACCATATCGGTGGAATGATGAAGGGAGACAGTGTAGTCTTCCCGAATGCCGAAGTGTACGCATCAAAAGTGGAATATGATGCCTGGATGGCAATGCCTGCCGAAAGGAAGGCGCAGGTCGTAAAGACGATGGATGCCTATAAGGAACGGCTGCATCTGTTTGAGTTTGGCGATACCTTGCCGGGCAATGTGGTTGCCATGGAGGCAGTCGGTCATACTCCCGGTCATACGGTTTTCCAGAGTGGCAAGTTACTGGTGATTGGTGACCTCATCCATGGTGCGGCCCTTCAGTTGGAGCATCCGGAATACTGCGCTTCCTATGATATGGATAAGGAAGCTGCCGTGAAAGCACGCAAGTATTTCCTCCAATATGCCAAGGACAACCAATTGACGATGGCAGGTATGCATCTTCCTGCTCCGGCCTTCAAATAGAATAGGAGAGTGTCAAAAGTATATGAGTACTTTCATTATGCTATATTTAGGCGCGGATAGTTCTGAGCCCCTCGTTATTCCTTTTTACTTTTAGAAGCGGCAGTCTTGTTCGATGTATGTCATATATTCGTCGTAACTGATGTGCCTGCCTCCCATTGTTTTGAGGTGAGGGGTTTCGAACTGGCAATCTATCATGACGCCTCCATGTTCCCTGAAGAATTGGGCCAGATGGATGAGGGCCAGCTTCGAGGCGCTGGGAACGAGTGAGAACATGCTCTCTCCAAAGAAACAACGTCCCAGGGTCACTCCGTACAGCCCACCTACCAATTGCTCTTCTTCCCATACTTCCACGCTGGCGGCGAATCCTTGTTCGTGCAGGTGCGTATAGGCTTCCATCATCTTCGTTCCGAGCCAGGCGCCTTCTTGTTCTATCCGCAATTCTCCGCAGGTTTGTATGATGTCTTGGAAAGCTTCGTTGAAGGTGATTTCGTACTTTCCTTTGTTGATGAGCGTACGCATGGAGTGGGAGATATGGATTTCGTCCGGAAAGATGACGAAACGGTCCATCGGGCACCACCATTGTATCAGTTCTTCCCGAAATGCGTACCAGGGGAATATACCGTTGGAGTACGCCAGGATGAGGCGGTCAATGGATAGGTCACCGCCCACAGCGAGCAACCCGTCGGGGTCGCCGTAGTGAGGGTCGGGGAAAGCAAGTTTATCCGTCAGTTGAAAGACCATATCGTTATTCGGTTGCGGGTTGTAGTTTCAATGCTCCGTTTTCCACTTGCACGCGGACTTTTCCTCCTGCCTTCAATGTACCGAACAGAATTTCGCGCATCAGCAAGGGTTTCAAGTGGGCGGCTATCACGCGGTCCATCTCCCGGGCGCCGTATTCGGGGATAAAACCCCGTTGGAGCAGCCATTCGTGTGCTTCCTGGCTCAATACCATTTCCACCTGGCGGGAAGACAGCTTGCTGCCTAGTTCTCCGAGTTTCTTGTCGAGGATAAGTGATGCCATCGGGCGGTCCATGTCATGGAAGACTACCGTGGCAGAGAGGCGGTTGATGAATTCGGGCTTAAAGGTTTTCTTGACTTGTTTCAGCATGGCTTCTCCGGCGGTGACCTGACTGTTGAAGCCGATGGACGCTTGGCGGGCATATTGTGCTCCGGCATTGGAGGTCATGATGAGGACCACGTGTCGGCAGTCGGCTTTCCGTCCTTTGTTGTCAGTCAGTACGGCGTAATCCATTACTTGCAGCAGGATGTTGAATACGTCGGGATGGGCTTTCTCTATCTCGTCGAGCAGTAGCACGCAGTTTGGGGTCTTGCGTATGGCGTCGGTCAGCAGGCCGCCGTCCTCGTAACCCACGTAGCCGGCAGGCGAGCCAATCAGTTTGGCTACGGTATGCTTTTCGGTATATTCGCTCATGTCGAAACGTTGCAGGGCGATGCCCAGCTCGGCGGCGAGCACTTTGGCTACTTCGGTCTTTCCTACTCCGGTGGGGCCTACAAAGAGCAGGCTTGCCAGCGGTTTGTTTTCGTCCAGCAGTCCGGCTTTGGACATTTGCACAGCTTCCACCACCTGACGGACGGCTTCTTCCTGCCCGTAGATGCGGGAGCTGATGCGTTCGTGCAGGCTTTCCAAGGCGGTGGTGTCGTCCTCTTTCATGGCGAGGGCATTGACTTTGCAGGTACGTGCCAGTATGTCGGTTATCAGTGCCTTGTCCACGGTCTGTTCCTCGGAGTCTGTGGGGTATATTTCCCGGTAAGCTCCTGCTTCGTCCACCAGGTCGATGGCTTTGTCGGGCAGGAAACGGTCGCTGATGTAGCGGGCGCTTGCCTTTACGGCATAGGGGATGACGTCGGGCTCGTAGGTGACGCCGTGGTAGGTTTCGTATTTCTCTTTCAGGCCTTCTACGATATGTATGGCTTCTTCAATGTTCGGTTCCAGTATGTCTATCTGCTGGAAGCGGCGTACCAGTCCCTTGCTGCGTGCGAAGTAGCGGTTGTACTCGTCGTAGGTGGTAGAGCCGATGAAACGTATTGCCCCGGTTTCCAGATAGGGTTTCAGCATGTTGGAGGCATCCATAGAGCCTTCGCCCGTGCGTCCGGCGCCTATCAGGTTGTGTATCTCGTCGATGTAGACGATGGCGTTTCCCTCACGACCGATGCCTTCCATGATACTTTTCAGCCGCTTCTCGAAATCGCCGCGATATTGTGTGCCTGCCAGTAGACTGCCCAAGTCCAGCTCATAAATGCGGAAGCCGGCAAGCCGTTCGGGGACGTTGCCCGCTTCGATACGGGCGGCAAGCCCATAGGCAAGGGCTGTTTTGCCTACACCGGGTTCGCCCACATGCAACGGGTTGTTCTTTTCTTTGCGGCAGAGCACTTGTATGGTTCGCTCCAACTCCATCTCCCTGCCGATAAGCGGGTTGTGGCCTGCCAGATGGTCGTTGAGGCAGGTCACGTAGTTACGCCACGGTTCTGTTTTCTCTTGTTCATCGGGAGATGGCGTACCGCCTGCTTCTTCTGCCAGCTCCGCTTCTTCGTAGTGGGTGATGAGCAGGCTGAGGAATTCGGGCAGGTCGCCGCCGACTGCTTCCTTCAGGAAATGGCATGCCCAGGAATCTTCCAGTTGCAGCAAGCCTTGTATCAGATGAGGAACATCCAGCTCTTCGGCGCTGGAATACTCTGTCACCGTATAGGCATGTTGCAGGAGTGAGCTGAGCTGGACGGAAAGTCCCAACTCGTATTCCACATTGTCGGGGACAGTGTCCACTTCTTCCGTCAGATAGTTTTCCAGCGAGATGCTGAGCTCCACATAATTGTAGAAGGTATCTTGCAGGGTGTGGATAAAGGGTTCCTGCTCTATAATGGCGCTCAGCAGATGTTCGGGCATGATGAACTCGTGCCGGTAAGACTCGGCCTTTCTTTGTGCGGAAGCGAATGCTTGGTTTACGAATATCGTATTTTTTATATCCATATTGTTTCTTTCTTCTTATTCTTCTTCCTCCGGGGTGACGGTGAGCCGGAGGGGGAAACCTTCATTGCGTGCCATGCGGGTGGCTTTCTGTACTTTGGAGTGGGCGATGTCGTATGAGTAGATGCCCACTACCGCGGAGTTGCTCTTGTGCACCTGCAGCATCAGTGTTTCCGCTTCTACCGATGATTTGTAAAAGACGGTGGTGAGTACCTTTACCACAAACTCCATGGTGGTGAAGTCATCATTGTAGATGGTGACTTTAAAGCGTCGGGGTTCCCGTAATTCTATGCGTTCTTTTTCTTTGAAAGAAGATTGCTGTTGTTCCATTTCTTTTTAAAAACTACTGTTAAGACATTGTTCTACCGTTGTGTGGGCAACGAAAACTCCTGCCAGTCATATTCGTCTCCGTACTCGTCGGCTATGGCTATGCGTATGGTGACGTTACCCGTCTTTATCCGTTCTCCGGCACTGATGTTGGCGGTGTATTTCACACCGTTGCGCGGAGTTATTTGCTCTATCATGACCGACGGCGATATGTAAATACGCTTCATGCCCGTGGTTTCCACCACCACCGGCACTACGTTGTAGGCTGTTTTGTTTCCTTCGTTCATGATTTCAAAAATCACTTTACAGTTTTCGCCCGAATTGATGACGTGGTTGCGGCTGTCGTCAATGAAACGTATATTCCGTATCCTCAAGTGGTCGATGGCCGATGCTTGCGGCTGTCTTCCGGATTGTGGGGGATAGGGCTGTGTCCTTTCTATCCGGTAGCTGTACTCCTCCTGCTTCTTGGGGGCTGTGGCTGCATTGGCAATGGCAGCTCCCGCAATGGTTCCTATGATGGTGCCGATGGCGGAACCCCGGTATCCTCCTCGCCAGCCTCCGTTACTGTCACCTATCAGCCCGCCGATGGCACCGCCTACATTACTTCCGATGGCAGCTCCTGCGAGCACTGCGTTAGGGTCGCCTGCAGCCATCTGGCTTGTGCCGCATCCGCTGAGGATGATGGTTGCTGCCAGGATTCCTATAAAAGACTTTTTCATGTTCATATCCTATAATTATTATGTTGGGCAGATTGTTTTATAAAAGGGCTATTCCCAGTAAATCATCTTTTTGGTCATGCCTCCGTCAATGGTGATGTTTTCGCCATTGATGAAGTCGTTTTCGTCTTGGCATAGGAATACGCACATACGGGCAATATCTTCCGGTTTGCCAACCCGTCCGGAGGGGTGTTGCGAATGGTCTTCTGCCCGTAATTGTTCATAATCGTGTGTCTGAATCCAGCCCGGAGAGATGGAGTTGACCGTGATGTGCCACTCTGCAAGCGATAAAGCCAACGCATGCGTCAACGAATAGATGCCTCCTTTGGAAGCTGCATATCCTTCACTCCCCGGTTCACTCATCAGATAGCGCGTAGAACAGAGATTAATGATTCTTCCGTAGGTATTCGTGTTGTTTTGACTTTTGCGGTGTACTGCCAACGCATGTGAAGTAATGAACACCGGACGTAAATTCACAGACAATATTTTATCGAAAGTCTCCACACTCGTTTCTGTGATGGGAGAGAATTCACTGATGCCGGCATTGTTTATAATGATGTCAATATCCCCCCATTCCTTGAAAATATTTTGCAGGCAAAGTTCCAATGCTTCTTTGCTGTTTAGGTCGACGGGATAGAATTGTGCTCCGGTGGCTTGGGCGGTTTGCTGCCCTTTCAGTTCATTCTTGTCACAAAAGGCTACTTGGTAATTAAGCTTGCAGAAAGCTTCTACAATGGCTTTGCCAATACCCCCTGCACCTCCGGTAACGAACACTTTCTTTCCGCCTTTTTTGAGAGGAAGTGTCGGCTTATGTAGCGTTTGTGCCTTACCGGATTTTTTCGCTTTCTCCCAAGCTGCTTTGCGTGCCCGGTATTGCTCGTACTGATTTTCAAGATAATTATCGGCCATATATGTTTCCGGTTTTATTGTTTAACTGTCTTTCTCCGAATAAGTTCACTTCCTTGCATTGGGAGATGATATAGAGATGATGCCCCCAAGGGATGGAGAAAAATTTCTCTTCACCTAATTTGGAAACAACTTGTTGCCAAATTGTATATGGCTCATTATAAAATAGATACCACTGCTTTATACTGCGTATGTTTCTATATGAGAACCCTTTCATATCAGGAAATTCTGCCATCAGCTCACGACTCAACTCTTCGAGAAATCCGCTTCCCCAAGTCATTTCTTTCTGCCGTTCTATAATTTCTGCCCCCAGTTGCCAGTAAAGGTGAAGCAGTTCGCTGTTCACGCGTACAGCCGCTTTAATCTGTGCACTACGAATGTCTTGTTTTAGGTGGTTTACCCAATCCTTGAACGGTTGATTTATAGATAGTGTTGTTTTCATCTTTTTATTTTCTTCATCGTCATATTCGATGTTTCTATTTCACAAAGTTAAGAAAAAGAATTTATTTCAACTGTAATCCTTTCCGTCTTTTCTACCTCTCCACTTTTACCACACAATATACCATCTCCCCCTCTCTTTCCTTTACCTCATCCCGTGTTGCTGCAATATCCTCCCGAACACGTTCACCCGTTTTGCAGAGAATAGGTATCGCACTATGTCGCTGTATTTCCTCCTATATTTTCGCAGGCGATAATTATTCCCCTTGTAGGGCTTCAAAAGGGAATCCGTCTGTTTCCCTAAGGAGAACGGTTTGTTTCAATATGGAGAACAGTTTGTTTCATTAGTAGGAAACAGTTTGTTCCGTTAAAGAAAACAGTTTGTTTCATAGTATGTGAACACTTTGTTTCTTACTGTTGTAACAAAGTGTTCACCGTTGTGAACTAAAGTGTTATCTATATTTTCAGTGATAAAATGATATGAAAAGGGGGCTGAAGATTACCTTTCTACCATTTGTATTCCTCGCTGTAAGAGTCGAAAGCCGGTTCTCCCGGAATGTTGTATTGGTGGAAAGTTCTGCGGATATAGTTCTGGTCTTCGGGGGAAAGGTAAGATTCTTCCCGGTAGAAGCGGTAGTATTTTCCGCGGCCGAAATGGGCTATCAACTGGCTTTTCAGAGGTTGGAGATTCTTGTAGGGAACTTCATCGAGCAAGTGGCTGATTCCCCACGCGACATGTATCTTTTGTGTCGATTGAAAATAGGCGCATTGGCTGCTATCCTCTGGAATACACAGTGGATTGATGATGCGGATGGACGGGTACTCGGGGGTATCGCGAAGGGCGGCTAAGCGATGCAGGCAGTTGTCGGCTTTCGGGCATTGGTTGTTGAAACAGCGTGAGTAGTTGGCAGGTGCTAAAGGTTTCTCGGAAGAATGTTTCATGTTTATATATACTTTGATGAAGCGACAAAGATAGCACTAACTTTTTGATATAGCCTTCTGTTCTCTTGTTTGAAATGCCCCCTCATTGAAAAAACAGCAGCCGGAACCACTGAATTCAGTAATTCCGGCTGTACCGTTCTTTCTTATAAGTATGGATGGACTATTTCACCTGGATGATGTCATAATTCAAGTCACTCACTGCTTCCTGCAGGCTGTCGTTGACAAGGCGCAGGGTTGTGTCGTTCACTACTACGAAGTACACCGGAGTGTCCCCGTCGTTCGGGGTCAGCTTGATGGCTGTTTTCTTCTTGTTGTCGACGTCTTTCTGGATAACTTCTTTCTTTCCTTTGGAAGTAAAGCTCTTGTTCTTTCCGGGGCCTTCGGCATCCAGATAAGTTGTTACCAGCGTGTAGCCGCTTTCTCCGTCGGGACCTACACTGTCTACGCTCAATACATACTGGATGCCCGGACCGTCGGCGGCGGGAAGGATTCCTTCGTATACGGCTACGGCAGACGAGTCATTGCCGGTAACAGCCATTACACTTTCGTCCATGGCGACGGCGTCATTGTTCTGAGTTCCTTTTGATTGGCAGGATACCAATGCAGCGGCAAGGGCTGCAATCATCATTACTTTTTTCATTGCTTTAATGGTTTAAGTTAATTATAAAGACGCAATAGCGTTTGTTATTCATCTTCTTCTTTCTTGATGACGAGCAGCTTGTCCACCCGTCCGCGGTCCATATCCACCACTTCGAAGTCCAGGTTTTTGTAGCTGAACAAGTCTCCGGCTTTCGGCACCCGTCCTATCAAGAACATGGCAAGACCGCTCAAGGTGGTGAAGTCTTCTTCTTTCAGGTCATCATAGTTCATAATGCCCATCGCCTCCATAAAGTCATCCAGATTCATGGAAGCTTCCACCAGCATGGAACCGTCTTGACGAACAACGATTTCCTCTTCTTCCGTTTCATTCTCTTCGAGGATGTCTCCGAAGATACTTTCCGTCAAATCGTGCAGGGTGATGATACCTTCTGTATTTCCATACTCGTCTACAACAACTCCGAACTTGTTTTTGTTCTTCTTAAACAGCTCTAAAACTTTCTTTGCATACAAACTTTCCGGAATAAACAAAGCAGGGCGTGCAATACTACGTAAGTTGAAGGGTTGTTCGCCGCCCATCATCAAGATGATGTCCTTTACGGAAACCACACCGATAATCTCGTCCTTTCCCCGCTCCACCAGGAGATATTTGCTGAAGTGTTCTTCGTGGATGATACGCAGCACCTCTTCCGGTGTGTCTGTGGGATGGAGCACGACGATGTCGCGGCGATAGGTCATCAGGTCATTCGCTCTTTTGTCCGAGAAGCGGAACACGTCACGCAACATTTCCGTTTCGTCTTTGTCGATGACGCCTTGTTCCGAGCTTTGGTGCAGAATCATCTTCAGTTCGTCTTGTGTCATTTGGCGTTCTTCGCCGCTGTTCAGTCCGATGAGTTTGTTCATCAGTTTGGTGGAAGCGCTCAGCAGGCATACAAACGGATAGGAAATCTTGGTCAGCACAATCATGAAGGGGCTGAGCATGGTGGCCCATCGTTCCGGGTTGTTCAAGGCGATGGACTTGGGCACCAGTTCGCCTATGATGAGCGACAGATAGGTGATGATGGCTACTACGGTAATCATGGCGAGAGTCTTGGCATAGGCGGCTACTCCCGGAATGAGGGCGAACAGCGGTTCTACGTCATCAGCGATGGTGGCACCACCATAGGCACCGGATACGATACCGATAAGAGTAATACCGATTTGGATGGTGGAGAGGAATTTTTCGGGTTCTTCCAGTTGTTTCAATACTCCTTTGGCTCTTTTGTTCCCTTTTCCGACAAGAGTTTCAAGGCGTGCTTTACTTGAGGAGACTAAAGCGATTTCATACATGGCAAAAATGCCGTTCAGAATAAGTAAAAGTAGAATGATAATAAACTCCATAGTGGATTTTGAATAGTTTGTGAGGCAAAGATAATGATTTTTCAGTATTTATTGTTAATATTGCCATCCGTTAGAAAAAATAAACAATAAATAGATGAAAAAAAGAATTATTGCCTTGGGGCTTTTGTGGTGTCTGTCTGCCGTAATGTTGCAGGCGGCACGTGTAGACACGGTGTTGGTGAGAAGTGCAGCCATGAATAAGGATGTAAAAGTTGTGTATGTATTGCCTGATAAGGCTATCGGCAAGCAGGCTTGTCCGGTGGTTTATCTGTTGCACGGTTATGGCGGCAATGCGCGGAGCTGGGTGCAGCTGAAGCCGGAATTGCCGCAGATGGCGGATGAGAAAGGAATCATATTTGTATGTCCGGACGGCAAGAACAGTTGGTATTGGGACAGTCCGGAGAATCCTGCCTACCGTTATGAGACTTTTGTCACCTCGGAATTGGTGAAGTATACAGACGGGAACTATGCTACCATTCCCGATAGAAAGGCGCGTGCCATCAGTGGATTGAGTATGGGCGGCCACGGTGCTTTGTGGAGTGCTATCCGTCATAAGGATGTGTTCGGTGCGGCGGGCAGTATGAGTGGAGGAGTGGATATACGGCCGTTCCCCCAGAATTGGGAAATGAACAAGCAGTTGGGAGAGTTTGCTGCCAACAAGGCATCTTGGGATGCGCATACGGTGGTCAACCAGCTGGATAAGATTGTAAATGGAGACTTGGCGCTAATCATCGACTGCGGTGAGGCCGATTTCTTTCTTGAAGTGAACAAGGACTTGCACAACCGGCTGCTGGCAAGGAAGATAGACCATGACTTCATCACCCGTCCCGGTGGACATACCGGAACGTATTGGAACAACTCCATAGACTATCACGTCCTTTTCTTCGACAAGTTCTTTAAGAAGTAAGTAACTTATTATTCGATGGTATAGTTCACGGTGCGTGTGTAGTCCTGCTCGTAGCCGTTCCTTATATGCCTGACGACTGCATGGCAGGAAGTGACGATACCCCGGTTATCTAACGTATAAGTATAGGTGGTGGTCTCTTCACTTTCTCCGTTGCTGTCCGGGATGAGTTGGGTAATCAGATAGTTTGCAGGTTCTCCCAATATCTTCCCGTATATGGCAACCGCATGCATGGAAAGCGGATACATGTCCGTAATGAATAGGCTTGGTATTTCGGAGATATTTGCAATTTCATTGTCTGATGGTGTGGTAGCCGTACTGTTGTGCTCAAAAGTGTCAACCTTTTGCTGTATGCGCAATGCCCGGAAGTTGCTGTAGTCTATTGTAATGAATGAGTATTCTTTTCCGTCGTCCAGCTTTTCTGTGATGTTTTCCAGATAGTATTTGTCTTCGGTGTTGATGAGGTAGGAGAAGGTGTAAGTACGGGTATTTCCTGCCATATCCTGACTGGTACAAGTGGTGGCATAACCTTTGTCATTCAGCGTGTAGGTTGATACTGTACCTGCTTCGTCGGTTATCACGGCTTGATGGTCCTTGTATTCGACAGTAGTGGTATTCTCTATCTCGAAGAGTTCGTCTCCTGCTGTAAAGCTCTGTTTGCCGGTGTAGCTGGTCAGCCTGCCTGCACTGTTGTAAAGGTAGGTGTGGGTGGCAGTAACCGGTTGCGCATCGCTCTCTATCACTTCTTTGAGTTCGATTTTGGAGAAAGGAGTGGTGGGGTAGGTTGACGGCTCCGGTTCTGGCGTATCACTGCCATTGTTATCATCGCTGCAAGCTGCCAGTCCGCCGAGCAACAGCAGGCTGAACATGATTCCCGAAAATCGGGTGATGATTGTAACTCTTCTGTTTAGTTTCATCCTATTTGTCTTTTTATTTGATGCGTACGGCATGGCTTGCCCGACGTTCAATGGAGTTTGCGAGAGTGGTCACTCTTAAAGAACGGGTATCTTCTTGTGCGGGCGGTTGTATGCTTCCGTCGATGGCGCCGAGTGCAGTGCTCAATAAGGCTTCGTTGGTATCTCCAAAGGGCAGGAAACGTGACATGTCGCTCATCTCATTCACTACATATCCCGAGTAGGCCGGTTGGAATCCGGATTCATAATCAGATTTCCCTTCCGAATTGTATATCTTGCAGACGATGGGATTCATCGTTATCATCAGTTCGGGGCTGGAGAAATTCCTGGAACCTACATTCTTGCCTACGGTAGTACCGCCGATTATGACAACATCCATATACGGGTCGAGGCAGTTAATCACCATTTCGGAGGCGGAGGCAGTCTGGCTGCTGGTAAGTACGTAGAGAGTATTCAGGTTTAGGTTTGCTCCGTTTCCGATGAGTCCGGAATTCAGGGTGAACGGTACTATCTGCGGATTGAAGCGGTTGTTGAATTCCAGGTACCCCAACTCTTGTCCCAAGGCGGAGGAAGGTGCAAGCATGGTACACAGCAATTCTGCGCAACTCAGTAATCCACCGTTGTTGTAGCGCAAGTCAAGGATGAATTCGTTGACTTGCTGTGATGCGAAATATTGGAATGCGCTGCGCAGGTCGTTGTCATATTCATTACTGTTGTCCGTGGGGCCGGAACTGAAGTGGTTGTAGACCAGATAACCTATTTTCTTGCTGCCTGATGTATATACATTCTTATAGTGCACCGGGTTGTCGTTGACGGGACGCGCCGATGCTATCTGTCTGGGTTTGTCGTAAGCAACGATGGCATTTTTCTCCACGTCGTAATAACCTACTGTAAGTTCCATGGCACTACTTCCATACAGTTTCTTATAATTCTGTTCAGTAATAAAGTTCCCGTCCATCTTCATAATCCAGTCACCCCGTTTTAGCCCGATTTCCGAGGCCGGGCTTCCGTCGGCAACGTAAAGAATCTGTGCAACAATGGCATTCTCTTCTCCTTCTACTTCTATCTGGTTGGTAGTGAACTGGAATCCGTAGCTGTAATCCGTATAGGGGATGCTGCGGGTAGTGGTGATGCTGACCAGACTGTCGATGGTGGAGAATTTGTCTTCTTCGGATTTGAGCGAGGCAAAGAAAGTGAAAGGGGCTTGAAAATAGTTCAAGTCGTTGGTATGGGGGATAGCGTCTACCCAATAGTACCACACACGCATGGTATCGTCAATCCAGCGGTCTGTCTGGGTCTGTCCGGCATACTCTTTCCAGCGGTCCACCCCGCAGGAAGTCAGATAAATGGGAAGAATCAGGGTTCCCAATATGAGTATCAGTATATTTCTTGCTTTCATGGGGGCAAAGATAGTGCAAATTGAGTGCAGAACTTTCATGCTTGCATGAAAAAGTTTTGCCGAAATGCAGTCTATCTTATCTAAAGATAGAAAATAGCTTGCTTATCTACCACAATTGTGGTATAAAATTCCCTAATCTGTGTCATTGTCTGCCCCGGCTTATCGCTCTATCTTTGCAACATCCGAATGAGAAACGGTTTATTCACCTAAAATACAAACGACAATGGAAACAAAGAAATTGCACTTTGAGACTCTACAACTTCACGTTGGACAAGAACAACCCGACCCGGCAACTGATGCCCGCGCCGTACCTATCTATCAGACAACTTCGTATGTATTCCGTAATTCGGCCCATGCGGCAGCCCGCTTTGGCTTGCAGGACCCGGGGAATATTTACGGGCGGTTGACGAATTCCACCCAGGATGTGTTCGAGAAACGTGTGGCGGCTCTGGAAGGCGGTGTTGCCGGATTGGCCGTAGCCTCGGGTGCGGCAGCCATCACTTATGCCTTTGAGAATATCACCCGTGCAGGCGACCATATCGTGGCAGCTAAGACCATCTACGGTGGAACGTATAATCTGCTGGCCCACACATTGCCTGCCTACGGGGTTACCACTACTTTTGTGGACCCGGGCAATCTGGACAATTTCGAGAAAGCGATTCAGGAGAATACCAAGGCAGTATTCATTGAAACGCTGGGAAATCCGAATTGCAACATCATTGACATTGATGCCGTTGCTGAAATAGCACACCGTCACCGGATTCCTCTGATTATAGATAACACCTTCGGTACTCCTTACTTGATTCGTCCCATAGAGCATGGGGCAGATATTGTAGTCCATTCGGCAACGAAGTTCATCGGAGGGCATGGTACGTCCTTGGGTGGTGTTATTGTAGATAGCGGCAAGTTCGACTGGGTGGCCTCGGGGAAGTTTCCCCAACTGACGGAACCGGACCCGAGTTATCATGGAGTACGTTTCGTCGACGCTGCCGGTCCTGCTGCCTATGCCATCCGTATCCGTGCCGTATTGTTGCGTGATACCGGTGCCACAATCAGTCCTTTCAATGCTTTCATTCTGTTGCAAGGATTGGAGACGTTGTCGCTTCGCGTGGAACGTCATGTGGAGAATGCCTTGAAAGTGGTTGAATTCTTGAAGAAGCATCCCAAAGTGGTTGCCGTGAACCACCCGTCCCTGCCCGAGCATCCTGACCACGCGCTTTACGGGAAATACTTTCCGAATGGAGGCGGTTCTATCTTTACGTTTGAGGTGCGGGGCGGTGTGAAGGAAGCGCAGACGTTTATTGACAGTTTACAGATATTCTCGTTGCTTGCCAATGTGGCTGATGTGAAATCCCTGGTTATCCATCCTGCCACCACTACCCATTCCCAATTGAGTGCACGGGAATTGGAAGAACAAGGCATCAAACCGGGCACGGTCCGCCTCTCCATCGGGACAGAACATATCGATGATTTGCTGGACGACTTGTCCCAGGCATTTGACAGAATTTAAAAGAATAACAGTATACGATAGAATGAATATTGCTGTATTATTGTCGGGAGGTGTAGACAGCTCCGTGGTGGTACATCTCCTTTGCGAACAAGGTTACCGTCCTTCTCTATTTTATATCAAAATAGGGAGGGACGATGCCGATTATATGGACTGCTCTGCGGAAGAGGATATGGAGATGGCTTCTGCCATTGCCCGGCGTTATGGATTATCGTTGGAAGTAGTGGACCTGCACCGGGAGTATTGGGACCAGGTGGCGGCTTATGCCATTGATAAAATAAGACGTGGCTTGACTCCCAATCCGGATGTGATGTGCAACAAGCTGATAAAGTTCGGGTGCTTTGAGCAACGTGTGGGGAAGGATTTCGATATCACGGCAACCGGGCACTACGCCACTACGGTGTTGAGGGATGGAAAGACATGGCTCGGTACCGCTGCCGATTCCGTGAAAGACCAGACCGACTTTCTGGCACAGATAGATTATCTGCAAGTTTCCAAACTGATGTTTCCATTGGGCAGACTGATGAAGAATGAGGTTCGTGACATAGCCCTGCGTGCCGGATTGCCCAGCGCCAGACGTCGTGACAGTCAGGGCATCTGCTTTCTGGGAAAGATTGATTATAATGATTTTGTGCGCCGTTTCCTTGGCGAAAGGGAAGGGGATATTGTGGAGTTGGAAACGGGTAGAAAGTTAGGCAAGCATCGGGGCTATTGGTTTCATACCATCGGCCAGCGTAAAGGATTGGGGTTGGGTGGAGGACCGTGGTTTGTTGTCCGCAAGGATGTGGAGGAGAATGTGATTTACGTGTCCCGCGGATGTGATACGGCATTGCAATACGGCTATGAATTCCGTATGTACGATTTTCATTTCATTACGGATAATCCCTGGAAGGGAGCGCAGGAAGAGGTGGAGGTGACTTTCAAGATACGCCATACGCCGGAGTTTGTCAAAGGCAGGTTGCAAAAGGAGGCGGAGGGTTACCGCATTGTTTCGGAAGAAAAGCTGCAAGGCATTGCTCCGGGCCAGTTCGGAGTGGTGTATGATGCTGATGCCCGGCTGTGTGTCGGGAGCGGGGAGATTTATATATAATATTCCACCAAGTCTACGATGCCTGCCTTCATGGCATATTTGGTGGCTTCGTGCGCATTGTTTACACCCAGTTTCCGGAAGATATTCTTCCGGTGGCTGTTTACCGTATGGAAGCTGAGGTTTCGTTCGGCAGCTATTTCTTTGGTTGTTTTCCCCAGGGCTATCTCTTTTAGGATGCTCCGTTCGGCAGTAGTCAGTAAATCATCTTTGATGGTAGGATGAGTGGGGGAGGAGGAACCGTTGCCTGCGAGCAGCAGGTTACTGACGTGATTACAGATGAATCGCTCCTTGCGTGAGGCGCATTGTAGTGCGGTCAGTATCTCTTCTTTGGAATTATCCTTCAGCGCTACGCCGAATGCCATGCTGCTGAACAATACCTGGCGCAGGAACGGTAGGCTCAATTCGTCGGAAAAGAGTAGCCAATCGGCTTCCTTGAAGCGTTCGTGAAGTACCATTAGCTCTTCGGCTCCCGAAAAATCAAAAAGGGTATAGTCCAGAATGACAACGGCGGTGGGATGCAGGCGTAGTTGCTGTATCAGTTCTGCCTTGTTGTCGGCTTCCAGCAGCAGGGAGGTGTCTTTCTGTCTGCCCAATAGGAACATCATGCCTGCTTTGGTGATATCTTGATTGTCTGCAATGATAAATTCTCTCATGACATTGGTATATAAAAAACTCCGCTACAAATGTACACTTTTTAGTGTGATTTGTGGCGGAGTGGGAATATATATATATTTATATAAGGGTTTTACCAGGAACGTCCCTTGAATATGTTGGATTGTTCCAGCGGAACCAGGTTCCCGCTCAAAGTCATGGTGTTGGAGTTGAAGTTCGGGCTGATGGTTACGGTTGCGTTGTTCCCGCCATCGGTCAGCGTAAGGAATATCTGGGCGGAAATGCCGATACCCTGGATGCTGAAGTTACAATTCACGTTGCCCCGTTTGTCGGTAGTCATTTGGATGTCCGATACGGTTCCGTCTACTGTTACACCGCCAATGCCGTTAGGACCTGGGTATACGGTGTTGAAGGCTACCTGCACGGTGCCACGTCCTTGGTTGACCAATACGAAGTTGGTGTTGGAGTTTACAAATGCGGTCTGTCCGTTGCGGAACATCACTTGGTCTGCCTCCATTACGAACTGGTGAGCTTTCAAGGCCGCCATTGCGTCATCGTACGAAATGGCATCCTGTGCTTGTTCTTCAGCTTTCAGGCGTGCACGTTCTGCGTCTCTTTGGGCTTTACGGTCTGCGCGCTTTTCAGCTCTACTCTCTTGTGCATACATGGTCGTTGTTGCCATGCTTACCAATACTACTGCTGCTAATGCAATAAACTTTTTCATAATCGAATCTTTTTTTGTTTAGGTTTAAATAAATTGTTCGTTATAAGTTTATTGCAAGAACAATGCCTATCCAGGATTGTTCACCGGTTTTTTAATTATTTTATATCCGATAGCAGCAATAAAGATACTCATTACCGGACTGATAAGGTTGAAGAAGCAATAGGGAAGGTAGGTCAGTGTGGGTACACTCAAAATGGTGGCTTGCGTCATGCCGCAGGTGTTCCATGGGATAAGCGGGGAGGTGACGGTAACGGCATCTTCCGTGGTACGGCTAAGTAGCCGGCTTTCGTAGCCTTTCTTTGCGTAAACGTTGCTGAACATGTTTCCGGTGAGGATAATGCTGATGTACTGGTCTGCCGTGGCAAGGTTCAGGAACAATCCGGAACATACGGTGGATGCTACCATGCTGGCTGTATTCTTCATGAAGCGGACGAATAGGGAAGTGATGCTTCCTAGCATGCCGCTTGCCGTCATGGCTCCACCGAAACACATGGCGCAGATGATGAGCCAGATGGTATTCATCATTCCTGCCATACCTCGTGTGGCAATCAGTTCTGTCAACATGTCACTGTCAGTTTGTAGACTGGTACTGCCATAGAATGTCATCATTATCCCTTTGAACATATTCCCACCTTTCGCTATCTCATTCAGTAGTCCCGGTTGGAAGATGAAGGCGAATATCCCTGCCAGCAGAGTGGAGAGAAAGAGTGTGATGACGGAAGGCACTCTCCGGGCAATCAGTATTCCCGTAATCACGGGAACAGCCAGTAACCAGGGAGTAATGTTGAATTTGGCGTCCAATGCTGCCGTAAATTCCGCGATCTGTTGTGTATTGTTCGTTTCGTGTGTGAGTCCCATTACTGTAAAGATGACAAGGGTGATGAGGAGAGAGGGGACGGTGGTGATCATCATATAGCGGATATGGCTGAATAACGGTGTTTCCGTTACGGATGAGGCAAGGACTGTGGTATCCGATAACGGTGAAATTTTGTCTCCGAAATAGGCTCCCGAAATGATGGCACCGGCTATCCATCCCTCTTCAAAACCTTGTGCCTTACCTATGCCCAAAAGGGCGATACCGATGGTGGCGATAGTGGTCCATGAACTTCCCGTCATTACTGATACCAATGCACAAATAATGCAGGTAGAAGTAAGGAAAAAATTCGGATGGATAATCTGCATGCCATAATATATAAGGGTAGGTACCACCCCACTTATCATCCATGTGCCGCTCAAAGCACCGATAATCAATAGAATAATGATAGCTGTGGCAACACCTGAAATGTTGTTGGTGATGGCAAGTTCATAATCTTTCCAAGGGATGCGGTAGAAAGCCATGCCGATAAAGACACACATACCAGTGGTGGCAAGCAGGGAAATCTGGCTTCCTCCACTCAAGGCGTCACTTCCGAAAGTATGGATGGTGGCGAACAGCATTCCTACGAGAAAAGCGATGGGAAATAGAGAAACGAGTGGAGAGGGTATTTTCTTTGCTGAATTCATAGGGTTGTTTTTGACTATGCTTGGTTGACGAATCTATTATCAATCTGTCGTTTATAGTTTGATGCGACAAAGGTATAACAATTCTGTTCAATATCTTCCTTATCCTTTGCATGACAAATAAAAATTATCAAATCTTTGCGTTTGCTTGGAAAAATGATAGTATCCTTGTTATTTCTTGCTGTAAAGGGTGATGGACAACGATATTATTGTCAAAATAACGCCGGTGCCGACCACGCCACTCCATCCCCAAGTCTGCCAACTGCTTCCTGCAAGGAAGGTACCCAAAGAGCCGCCGATGAAGTAAGTGGTCATGAAAATCGTATTTACCCGATTGGAGGCAGACGGGTAGATGTCGAAAATACTGGTCTGGTTGCTGAGTTGGATACATTGCATGCCTATGTCTATAAGAATGACACCGGTAATGATACCTGCATAGTTGTTTCCGCAGAAAAAGAGCGAGCCTCATGCAAGCAGAATCATTCCGCAACCGATAAAGTTGAAATTGCGTATGCCTACCTTTTTTACATATTTTCCTACAAAAGATGCGGTTAAGGCTCCGGCAATGCCGCAGAGCCCTAGTATGCCGATGACATCGCTGGATGCATGGAACGGGGCTTCTCCCATTTTGAATGCAAGGCAGGACCACATGGCAAGGAATGAGCCAAAGGCCAGTCCTGCACGTATCGAGTAGATTCGTAGAGAGGGGTATTCTCTTACTAATGAGAAAAGAGACTTCATCAGCCCGGAATATTTGCCTTGGAAAGTCGGTTGTATGTCCGGTAGTACCTTTAATACAACGATAGCGCATAGTAACATCATTCCAGCGGCGATGAAGTACATTTCACGCCAGCCAAGCACTTCACCCACAAATCCGCTGACAACACGTGATGCAAGTATTCCAGTCAGTAATCCTGAGATGACGACACCTACATTCCGTCCCTTGTTTTCGGGGCGTGAGAATTGCGAGGCAATCGGTACAAATATTTGGGGTATCATGGAGCAGATGCCGGTAATGAGTGATGCTGCCCAGATGATGTAGATGTTCGGTGCCATGGCAATGGCTAGAAGGGAAAATATGAGTAGGAAGAAATTCGTTAGGATGATATTCTTGCGTCGATAGAGGTCTCCTAATGGGACGATGAACAATAATCCCAGCGCATATCCGATTTGTGTAATCATGGCAATGAGGTTCGTTTTGAATTCAGAAACTTCCAATTCATGCCGCATGATATTAAGCAGGGGTTGATTGTAATACAAGTTGGCTACGGACACGCCAGCTACGATAGCAAGTGTCCAGAGTATATGTGCCGGTAATCCTCCGTTTTCTTTCAGTTCTTGTTTCATGCTGCAAAGATAATGTCTTTCTGTTTCATGCGCAAGATATGTGAGTATGATAAGAATATGTGTGAAGTGGTATCATCTTTTTAGCCTTTCCGTTTGTTATACTATTATTTTGTTTGAGAATAATTGATTGGAGCTATCTTGGATAAGCGGAATGTTGTATTGATATTTAAAGATACGTTGGGCATGGGAAATGAATGGTTTAGAGAGTTGCTGGGTATGAAATACAGGTGGACGAAATGCAGGCTCTTCTAGCAAACGAGGGTTGGTAAGGTGAATTCGATGACTCAAGGAACCTACCGTTCCCCCATTAGACCGCCTCCTGATGACATACTTGGGATTATCCTGCTATTGACTGAAAACTCGGGTATATATTAGTATGAATCATTATTACTTAAACTTATAATAGTATGAAACATTTATCGATAATAATAATAGTAGTGTCATTATGCGTTTTCCTGCTATCCATCGGCGTATATCATAAGGTTCCCTGGTCTGTTCTGCCAATAGTGGCTAGTGGAATCTGTATATTATGTTGGCTTTTGTTCCATTTACTCTGTATCAGTGAAGAAAGAGATTTACTGAAAGAGGGAAATCAGTATTTCATTGATACCTTTCAAAACATACGTAATCCCATTTCTTTGATTAAGACACCGTTAGGGGCAGTTTACGAAGGAGACTGTCCGGAAGACATAAAGAAGGAACTGGCTGTTGCACTTCATCATATAGGCGGGCTGGAGCAGCACTTGATAGCGTTGATGGAGTTGAAACGACTATTTGGCAATTCTGGTAGCCTGGTAGTTGCAGAACATGAAATCGGCGCATTTATGAGGAAGAAAGTGTCTTTTTTACAGTCTCATGTGGCCGGGTTACAGATGAAGCTGGATTTGGTTCCGGATTTTGACTATGCAAGCGCTTGGTTTGATCCGGGAAAGATATCTCCGGTTATCGACCGGTTTGTATTGAGTGCCATCGAGTGTTCTCTGCCGGAAACGCATCTCTCGATGCAGGTTTCGTTGAAGGGAGATTACTGGGCAATCAGGATTAAGGATACAGGCAACAAGCGATTTCTGAAATGTTGCAGATGGTACTCGTCGCGGCTTCCTATTCTGCGACCTCTGCATGGCAAGCAGTATGGCATGGGCGGTGTGTTTTTTGACAAGTTGATGAATATATGTGACGGGAAAATACTGACTTTGGAAAAGGAGGCTCTGCTTCGATTTCCCATAAGATGTTCGTGTGCGGTTTCGGGGGGGGATACATCCTTAAATATTCCGGACACTTTTCAGGTGAATGAGTCGGAAATAGCTTTCCATGGTTTCTCGAAGAAAAAAAATATGGATAGACCTTTAGTGATACTTGCGGATAATGACAAGGGATTCAAGGATTATCTTGAGAAACGTTTATCGGAATGTTTTGTAGTGAGGAGCTTTGATGACGGTCAGGAAGCATTGGAGGTAATATGTGAAGAGTATCCGGATTTGGTGATTTGTGATATCATGTTGAAAGGTATGAGCGGTGAGGAACTTTCTTCTAAACTGAAGACGTCGAGGGACACCTCCTTTATTCCGGTGATATTGATGGGGGCGCACATTGATGTGAAACGGCGGGAAAAGCGTTGTTCTTCTCAGGCTGATCTCTTTGTATGTAAGCCCTTTAATCTGGAGGACCTTAAAGTGGAAATATCCATATTGATAAATAATAGCCGTTTTCTTCGGAAGACATTTCTTCAGAAAGTTTTTGGAGAAGATTTTTTAACGAAACCTATGGAGCGGGCTCAGCAGGATGCCAATCTGGCATTTTTGAATGAAGTGAAGCTTTACATTATGGAGAATATGGATAAAGAGGATTTGACAGTAGATGATATTGCCTCCAGGATGTGCATGAGCCGGACAACCTTTTATAATAAGTGGAAGTTGTTGACGGGAGAAGCACCCAAATATTTGATTTCGAGAATCAGGATGGAGAAGGCACGGGAACTTTTGGAAAGCGGAAAATTTTCTGTGACTATGGTTGCTGAAATGGTGGGTATGCGAAATCTGAAAAACTTCAGAGGCAGGTATAAGGAGTATTTTGGAAAAACACCGAAGGAGTTTATGAAAAAAGTATGATATTTATCTGAAGAAAACTTTCATAGAAAGGCTGTCACATATTAGATAATGGACAGCCTTTGTTTTGAAATGGGAGATAGGAGAACTGAACATCCTAAGCTATCTATAAAGGAAAATCTCTCATCGTTTTCGTTTTGGGGATAACTGGGTATATATGATTAGCTTTACTTGCCGATGCAGAAAGTGTAGATGATTATCAATCAGCTATTTAGCACTCTAAAAGGTACAATCACTCATTTGGTAAGTCGTTGAGAATGTGTAAGTTAGTGATTTTCAACGCACTTTTCGTCTTGTACCTCCATTTTGGAATGTAAAAGTAAGTGTAATTTCTTGAATATCAAAACCCGAGGTACAAAAACTTGCAAAAAATCGCATTTTTTACCCCTAAAAGGTACAAAAACGGCTCTGAAACCGATGATGGAGTCAGAGCTGTTTGACTGTTCGATTTTAAGAAGTTTTTTGCACTAATGGACAGTGTTGTTCTCACTAAATTTGCTATCTTTGCAGTATGAAAACGAATATCGACATAACAACAATACTTAGTCAAGACCTTAAATCTAGGTTGGTAGTTAATGATTTGCGCCTGTATATAGAGAATACTGGCAGTGAATCTGTGGTTATTGATTTCGCAGGTGTTAAGTTCGCAACAAGAAGTTTTGTTGACGAATATTATAATGTTATAATGAAGAATCAATCATCTATTAAGATTGAGACTATTAACATACCAGAGGATATTCAAACAATTTTCGATGTTGTGCAACGCACACAACATAAGGAGAAGGATATTAAGCTAGATGCAACGGTTGTTAAGTGTAAGACATTTGCTGACCTTCAACGAGTATTTAGCACATTGATGTTATAATTGTCAAAGCGAAATGCAGCAAAATAGGATGAACATAACAGCAACAAATGTGTGTCGAGGCTCAAAACGCCTTGAGGGTGTGCTGTGTGCTCATATTTCAAGCATTGTGTCATTTGACAATATCGGGAAAACTATCCAACAGAAACAAACGCAAACAAGGATATTATAGATGCAAATATCCTCGTTAGCAAAATAGATAAGAATCGTTGGAAAGTGCCTACCAAACTTTTCAACGATTTTTGTTTATGCCCATTGGTGACGATCTACCTCTCCGTCTATTCCGTCCAATGGAAATCAACAAATTTATTATTAACCACGCAGTGATGCGTACTAAAGAAGAATTATTATGAGTGAATATACTACTGTTTATTTGAGATACAAGAATACTCCCTTGTTGGAGTATAGAGAATATCCATCCTTTGAGGAGACAAGAAACTTATCAAAGGATGAGATAATGACAGCTATCTATGAGGTAGATGAATACAATAAGAATGTTCGTAAGTCTTTCGGTTGTAAGTTGTTTCATCTTTCTACGACCCCGAGTCGGAAATTAGATGTACTTCAATGGAGTTCGTCTCCACAAACTTTGACAGCAGAACTGCTCGATATGGTTTTAGCCTTTTATAATGAGGAAATCGAGGATTACAAGAAGAGCATTGCAAGGTACAAGGCAACTATTGCTAAGTTGGAAACTCGCATACTCAAGGCTAAAGTAGAACTGTACGATAAGATTAGTAAGGATATTGATGAATACAATGAAAGCATTGGCTTTTTGGAAGAAGATCTTGAAAACAAGCAATATCTGTATAACAAGTTCTATTTTGCAAAGGGCATATTGGATAACAAGTCTAATGCTGAGGATTACGAATTGGTTTACACAAAATGTTAAGAGGAGATAAGCTATATGAAGATACAATACGCATCTGACATACATTTGGAGTTGTCAGATAATTCAAGGTTTATAAACAGTATACCGTTTGAGGTTACTGGTGATGTATTAGTTTTCGCTGGTGACATAGGTTACTTGCGAGACAAGACTTTACCCAATATGAAGTTTTGGAAGTGGGCATCGGCAAACTATCGTGAAGTGTTGTTGGTGCCTGGTAACCACGAGTTCTATGGTAATGGCGATGTATTAACCTATGGCAATAGTTGGAGTCGTAAGATACTGCCGAATGTGCATTATTATCAGAACAAGGTGGTGCGCATTGATGATACGGACTTCATTCTCTCTACTCTGTGGTCGCATATCCAGCCTCAGGATGAGTATTTTGTAAGTCGAGGGATGAACGATTTTAGGCAGATACGATATGGCGGTCGTAGGTTTACTACCGATGATTTTAATGCTGAACATCAAAAGTGCTTGTCGTTCATTAAACAGAGTGTCGCCGAGAGTACGGCAGAGCATATTGTGGTAGTAACGCATCATCTGCCATCGTTGGCAGTCGTAGCTCCACAGCATAAAGGCAGCCTGCTTAATAGTGCATTTGCAACAGAGTTGGGTGACTTCATTGCTGATAGCCGTATAGATGCGTGGATTTTTGGACACTCGCACGCCAACGAAGAAGCAACCATCGGCAATACAAGCCTTGTCTGCAATCAACTTGGCTATGTTTCCTACAGAGAGCATCTTGGTGGCTTTGATGGAGGTAAATTTATTGAGATATAGAAGAGTTTATTTAAGAAATAAAGAATAAGATATTATGAGCAATCAACCAGATTTGACAAAATTTCGTGGTGCGATATTTTGGGATACAGCAATAGAGAATATTGACTTTACAGCGCATCGTGGTTATGTGATAAACCGCATTTTCGAGCGAGGTAACGAGGAGCAGATATTGGAGATAATTCGTTTTTATGGTATTGAAACTATTAAGAACGAAATAAGACTCGATAGTAAATCTCCATTTGAAAGAAAGATTCGCGAGAACTTAGAGAAGTACATTTACTAATAAAATATGCTCCACATATGATGGTTTCCTGCTATCATAGTGGAGCATATATTAAAGACAATTTAATGTTAAACTATTGGAGCGGTATGCTATCTTGAAAGTTCCTTATATGCAGCTAATCCCTTAACAGTTAATAAATACTTTTGGCGGGGGTGACGCGGAGAATCAGGATATAGCATACGAACATAGCCTTCCCGCATAGCAGGAGAAAGAGAATATTCGATAAAATTTGGTCGATCCTTTAATCCAATGGTAGCCATCATCTCCTTTACTGATAGCTGTTTCTCCGCAATAGCACTAATTAAACGCTTAATATTTTCGCTCTCTGGGATGACACTTGTTGGGGTGCTTGTTGGGGTACTTGCTGGGGTAGTCCCATCAAGTAATTCTTTTGCCTTGATATGAAGATGTCTGTTCATTAGAACATTATCTTCGCCCATCAAAAGGTTGCGGAAAAAGCGTTCAAGATGAATAGTTTCCTTATATATCCCTTTCTGAAGATTCTGATAATTGGCACGCACAAGAGCATTGCGGAAGTACCATGAATTCTTCTCGAAAGTGGTATTATTCACATCGAACCCGAGTGAGCGTAGATACTTGATGATAAATACTGCTGTTGTTCTTGTATTACCTTCACAGAATGGATGAATCTGCCAGATATCTGAAGTAAATTGAGCTATATGCTTAACGATCTCTGACATATCCATACCTGTATACTTGAAATCTCGCTCTCTCTGAATGTCGTGTGATAAAGCACCTTTGAGTTCAAAGGCAAATCCATATGAAACAGATGCTCCATCCAATACCCATTCTTTCTTAGATATTTCGTAGTCACGCAAGATACCGGCATGTTTGAATATCCCTGTAAAAATTCTTTTGTGAATAGATGTCAATCCATGAAGGGAGAATGTGAACGATGGCTCATTTATAATTTTGGTAATGTTTGCAGCAGCCTTATCTGCTTCCTCTTTTTCATCATCTTCTGGTGTTCTTGCAGTCTTTGATTGATAATAAGTATCAATGAGTTCCTTTACCTGTTCAATGGTAATGTCCCCCTCAATATGCTTTGCAGCGGTTTCGTTCAGGTACTCAGATGTTTTGAGTCCATCAACTGCCTGCAAACCAATCGCAGTTTTCCATGCCTCGGCTCTCTCTTTACCACCAGGTTCACCCATTTTTATGTATGTATCAAAGTCAATCATATTGCAATGTTAATTATATTAATCCGCTTTATTCCCAAACAGCTTGCACCTCGCGGTCATTATAGAATCGAATGGATATTTTACTCATAAAATAATATTATCTACATTCATTTTCTTGCACAAATCAGATATAGATGTATCAACATATTGATATGCTTGTGGCGCACTTTTTACACCATCTATAGCTGTAATATCAATAGGGGTAGATAACCTATAGATATTACGAAATTTTATTGCGTATGCTGTTGAAACTCCATTAAAATAGTTCATAAAAAACTCATACGATACACCAGACTCACTTTGGGTTACATCCCAAATATTCTGCGGTGTATCTTTTATAACCATATCGATTTCTATAATTGCAACAACTTTTTTAGTGGGAGCGGTTGCATACACAATGATATAATTAATATCTTGAGGAATACGTTTACGATATTCGTACCGTTTATCCCCTGATAAAATCTTCTCAATATGGTTTGGGTGTATTGATAGTATTATAGTTTTACTTTTCATTTTTAATCGATAAATATTGGTCGTTAGTTATCTTTCTAATGCTCTGTATATTACCTTTGATACCTGCATCCTTAATATCCTTATTAGAGATTTCTCTATTTAGAGATATAAATCTAAATAGGATAACTAATGTTTTTTTATTTGTTATCTCTCTGAGTTCGTCATAGCTATAAACCGTACGTTTAGCTATTCTTGAAAACACATCATCCACATTATCTGAGAAAAAGACACTCTCCACTATACCCATACATTGTATTGATTTACGATCGTGACTTCTATAAAATAAGACAATGTCCCCTTTATTTATAGTTTGAATCTTGGAATGACTTAAATATGCTTTTTTGATGGTATTCCCTTGACAAGAATATAGATTTTGGTCTTTCTCAAATAAAGACCCTTTCATATTACTAAAGTCAGGAAATAAGTCTTCATGATACTTCGGTTGAATAGGAATTATAAATTTACTAACCTCTGTATCTTCTTTAAAGTACGGGTAATACTTAATCAAAGAATCTAAAGTTGACCTACCATCATCCTGAAGTTTCATGGGTTTAATATAGACATCGTCTTGTTTGTACTTGCCTAAAAGCGAAAATCCATATTCCTCACATAGTCCAACTAATGTTTTTTGTTCTTCACCAAATGTATGTAGATATACCCAGTCAATATTGTTATTAACACAATAATCAAAAGCAATATACATCAAGCGTTCTCCGAGTTTTTTACCTCTTGCACTTGCATCAACCTTGAAAGTACAAAGTTTTAAAATGGAACCAGGCGTCACATCTCCATTATCAGTTAGAATAGCATCGTGTTCTTTTTTGTAAATACAAATAGCAACTACATTATTCTCGCCATCTTCAATGCACCAACATTTTCTTTGTTCTTCTGCACATTTTTGAAACCAATTATCAAAGCCATTGTATGATTTACGCAATGAATCAAAGAATGATTGACTCTTATTTATTTCATAGAGATAGCGTTCCCGTACTCCAGTATAATCGAATGAGAATTTCTTTGACGCTGATCGCTGTAGAAATTGAATGAACTGCTCAAGACGATAAACTTTATCTTGAACACCTATTTTTGACGCTTTTCGATGTATTCCTTCATCGTTAGTTACAATAATGTGTACAGCACCACGATATAATGCGAATAAGACATTATTGTCAACCTTATCGTTTTCATTAGCTTGATGCAGACCCAGTTCAGAACATTCTTTTTCCGACAAAATTGGAGGATTTTCTATTTGCGTATACTGTGCTAAACGAGACTTAACAATATTCCTGCGCTCTACATTTTTATCGCGGTTGATATCCTGAAGTTGAATGGGATGAATATATAGACAATGCTGCTGCTCTGCGGATAATTTCCGTAGTTCAGCAAAAGAAGAATCCAAAACTCGGCTTGTATCTTCTAGTGGGATTAAAATATTAGTGTCTAATAATATATTCATTAAATCTATTGCTAATCGTTATTGATTTTGCTCATAAGAGTGTTATATATAAGCAGAAATTCATCATCTGCATCATTCTCATTAGGACAAAATGTCGCTCTAAGTTGATTAAATGTTAAATTTTTAAAATGTCTTTCACATACTTTTTTGCCTCCTAGCCTGCCTGCTAAAGCATGTGATGCACATATTTTCTTAACATCATCCCAATCACCATATTCTATATCTATAGGTTCCTCCAAAGACTTAAAATAAGAAGATGGAATATAACATTCTATCTCTCTCTTTTTGGTAACAGAGCAATCTTCATCATTATAGCCTAAATCTTTTAATTTATTCAGATTCGAAGATTCATGTTCTTCATATTCTTTATCAGAATCAAGTAAAATATGATATGGCTTATTTAGTTTCTTTATTATTTGAAGATTTGTCCAATGTTGAATTGCACCACAACCACCAATAGGAATCAATAGAACACCCTTTTCCTCAAATGTCGAGTCTATTTTTCCTGATTCTTTATATTTTTCTGCTGTATGAGTAAATGCAATAACATCGTCAATACCCTCTAGAAGGAAAAAGCACTTAACCTTATCATATATGGTAAAAATAAGATCATTACTTTTTATTCCTAAATCACTCACAATTGTTTCTATATCGATTTCTTCTTTTTGTTTTACGATATAATTATTGTCTATCTTATTTATGAAAATAATATTTTCAATAGTGGTTTCTGCTACAATATTGGGTGAATGTGTAGTTACAAAAACTTGATATCCATTATCAGTCATTAGAACTAAATTGTTGTATAGTCTTTTTTGTGTTTCTGGATGCAAGAAAGTTTCAGGTTCTTCAAAACCATAAATAATATTTTTGTCCCCACAATTTTCCTCTGCTAACATTTCAAAATATGACATCATTGTGATTCGCCTAAATCCATCACCTCTAGAGGACAATGGAATATTCCCTTCGTCTTTTTTACACTTGAATATTGTTGTAATTAGTTTTGACCAATCAAAATCAACTTGTGCTGTTACTTGCTCCTCAGCAGAAACAACTTGATTAATCTTATCTGTAATAGTAGATAGTACCTCTGAAATCTTTTCCTTAATAGCTATTTCAACATCGTTTGTATTGATTTCATCCTTTAATAACTTGTATGCTTTATCCTTAAAATATTTTTGGACAGAGTTGTCGCTGTCAGCCAAAGACCTATCAGCACGAAAATATTCAAACTTAGGCAAAAGATACCTAATAACATCTAAAATCTTTTTTGCTCTAGTCTGTCCACTTGATGGTAATTCATCATATTCATATGTATATCCCACATTGTTTTCTTGGCAATATACTCTGAGTTTTTCTCGCTTTTCTCTATTATTATATTCTTCTCCATTAGCTTTTGATGTTTCAATGCCCAGTTTTTTGCATAAAGATATTAGATTCCTCTCATCTAGCATTATAAAGTCATGTTCAGCATACTTCTTTCTTTTGATGAAATATTTAGCCTTTATGATCTTTGAACTAGTGTCCCATACTTTTTTTATTTGCAGGCAATTATCCTCATTATACAACTCTTCTGCCGACAGAGTCGTATTAACAGTATCATCAATAGTAATTGATGTATCTTCGCAATGAAAAACTATATCAATGCTTATAATATTAGAACCTGAATATATATTACAATCATCTGCGGATAGTGAACTATCATTCAAAAACAAATCAATTGCTTTAAGAATTGTGGATTTACCGACATCATTTTTACCTACAATGCATGTAAACAGAGCTGGTGAAATTGAAATAGGCTCTCTAATACCTTTAAAGTTCGATATTATAATTTTATTAATTTTCATAATCAAATGTATTTACTAATTATGTTGCTCTTTGCCTTATTCTTTGATTCATACATTTGTATAATGTCATCCATTGATATTACCTCACCAGGACGCATAATACTATAGATATTAACCCACTCTGTGCCGACATTTATATAATCACCTAATTTGAGTTTCAAGCATGGATAATCAATTCCATTCTCTTTATATGTGGCAAAGTATAGTTTCTCAACCTTATAGTAACCATCAATATAACCACTTACCATAGGTAAGAAATATTCCACATCCATAAGATTGATAGAAGGAATCTTCTGCATTGTGTACATGCTCGCTTGGTGCTCAAAAAATATTGAGAAATCTTTATCGGCCTTTCGCACTACACCAGTCAATATATTTCTTATAGTAGAAGGTACAATAGCGTTACTAGTATAATTGGTATCACTAGACATATTGGCAATTAGTGGTTCTGGGTTCTCGCCAATTCCACACTTCACAACAAAGAAATATTTCCGCAATTCTGCCAGAAGAGTGGCATTATCCTCCTTGTACTTATCATCAGTTTCAAGGGCCAATGAAAAGATATTCTTATTTGAATATGGAGTATAAATTTTACCAAGAACCTCTTGAAAATGCTCCTTAATGTAAATTTCAGCATCAACATCAGGGTGGGCTGTCATAGCATAGAACTCAAATTTCTCGGATAATATTCGTTGAATCTCAGCCCTAAACATTTCGCGCACTTTCGCTTTCCAATTATCTTTTTGGATTGCATTATTGCGAGCATATAAAGATACTACATATAAGAAGTTGACATCATAATGGCAGATGAGCAGTGTATCTCTATCGAACAAACGATTTTCAAATTGTTTATTGCTAAAATATGTTTGCTTTTTATCGGCTATTTCAATATCCTCTTTATAGCTGAGTTCCTTATTGAGTCTCGCACTTATAAAAAAGTTTGGAATGATGTTATAACCCTCCGTAACATCATCTCGTAACATTGGCACCTTACCCATCCACTCGCTATCAGTAGCATCTCCATTCATAAACAGATTCAGATTCCACTGAATAACATTACGGGCGTATGTGAATTGCTTGTATACCGATTCCTTGCCTACTTGGTTTCCACGCTTATAGTACTTTGAGTCACCAATATAGTAAATAGGCTTATCCTCTTCGTAGGTAGTCAATCCCTTGTATGTGTACATATGATCTACACGCTTGCCATCTTCCTGCTCTTTCAGACCCTTTGGAATCTCTCTGTCGCCAATAAGTTCGTCAATAATAGCTTCAAATACAATGTTGAAGTTTTTAACTAACAGATACTCTTGTTGTGTACTATTAGTCCTAACTTGTCGAGCAGTATCGAAGAAAGCATAGCATAGATCCCACAATTCTAATGCTTTATCCGAGAAGTATTTGTATTTTATCTGTTGCAGACGCACTTTGCCCAATCCATTCAAGTAAGTCTCAAATTGCTTTCCTTTTATAAGATTAAAGTTACAGTTTATGTCCGCCGAAAAACCATAGTGGTTACTGATATAGTTCAGAATGGAGAAGAATATTACCAATAACTCCTCATCAAAGTTGATCTGCCGTTTCTTATTAACGGGATTTAGATAAACAGGCCTGTTGTCTTGTACTATTGCATTTGATGTGCCGATAGTACGAGTCCAATTTATCTTGTTGTACCCCGAATGGAGATTACGCAAAACGAAGAAAAAGAAACTTTGGTTATCTTTATTAAATTGCAACAATGCAAGCAGTATATCAAGGAAGGTATTACTCAGTTTGCGAGCACCTTTGCCAACCTTAATAATCTTTTTGTGAAAGACAATGTTTGAATCTTTATGGCTGTTTTGGAATACAACAATAGCACGATAAATCCAAACAGCAAACTCGTATATAAAGTTCTTCTCTGTTTGTGTTACCGCTTTGTTTGTGTCAATATTAAGAATTTCTTCGGGTGGATATTTACCAAAAACGAGATCCTTTTTGTCAATTGTCTCTAATAAAACCTTTGGAAGAATAAATACACAATCTCTCAACTCTGTGTTATAAAAGTATCCCACATAGTTAAGACTGACATAACCCTCGATATTCTCCAAGGCGTTTATGCCATGGAGAATATCTTTCACATCTGCTGCCTGGTATTTATATTCTTCTATTAAGACTCTCATTACTCAACCTTGTCTATTTTTATATTCCAGTCCTTCTGGTTTACTGCAGCGATTAATTTATCAACTGCGCCATTGTTGCCATAACCATTTTTCTCAACATACACAAATGTATCACCGCAAGGGATTTCGACAGAACGAATGCTGTTGTCTGTACGAGCATCATGCTCTTCCTTTGATTCCACAAAGTGTGTTACAATATACCCTAAGCTCTTCCAATTTGCCAAGACATCTTCAACGGACATTTCTGGATTTAGCTTGATATATTCCTTTACACATTCTGCCGCTAGGATATTTTTTCCATACTTACCAACACCATTGATAGAATATTTGGTATAATCGCGTGTTGATAACGAACTTGTATTTCCATCTTCATCCTCATCCTCAGATATTACTTCTCCAGCGACATTTACCTTCAGATTCTCCAAGAATCTTTCAACCTTGTCAGTTCGCACAATGGTATCTCCATAGATGTTTGTGGTATAGAACTTATCAAACTCTAAAGTGGAGCCATCTTCATCTTTGAAAATAGGATCATCAAATCCAAAGTTCTTAAACACATCGTTCCATAGGTAGAAGATAACTTTGCCAACAAATGTCTCGGCACTTATAACGCTGTCGGTAGGCTTGCAGAAGAAGAATCCAAGTTTCTTATCCTCTGAGTTTGTCGTTGTGCCAACAATAGCATTTATCTTTTCCAAGAATGACCACCAATCGTACTCTTTAGTATCAGCCTTAATTCGCCAATTTAGTTCGCTACCATCCTTATCTCTACCCTTAACAATAGGTCTGTATTTCCAATCCCAACGACGCTTAAATGCAGAGTCAATAGGGAAGAGACTTTGGTCGCTAGTGTTCATTGTAGCCCAAATGTATAGGTTGTTTGGCAACAACAGGATCTCGCCAGTCAGTACTTGTGCTACGATATCTTTTTCGCCATTATGATACATTGCGTTTATAGAGTTTTTGTGCGAATCGTTCATAGCGATGCCATTGAATGCTTTGGCTAAATGTTTCTGCATATCTCTATCTGCGTGGATATAGTAGTCAGAGAAACCATAGTCGTTTCTATCCAATAGTTGGAATAGATCTCCAAATATCTGGGCGCAGTTTCCTCTATTGATCTCTTCAATAATCAGGAATTGTTTCTTGGGGTCTGCTCCTTCTAAGGCCTCTGTATAGAACTTCCACGCTTTGATATATGATTGCAGAAACGCTTGGTCTACAAACTCATAAACAATGCGATCCTCTGTTAATTCCTTTCCTTCGGCATCTTTTATTACTACGGCTTTTTCTCCATAACTTGTATATCTTGGACCATGCTTTGTGGTTGGTTTGTAACATCCAACAAATGTTGAGTAATCACTATCAGGATGGAATGTTGTACGTACTACACTTTCTCTCTCGGTCTGTTTTTTTACAATGTGCGATTTGCCTGTTCCAGGACAACCATAATATATAATTTGCATTTGCTCTGGAAGAGGCAATCGTGGACATTTCTCTAGTGTTTCATTATTGTCCTGTGGAATAATTGCTGTTATTTGAGTACGTTTTGGAATTAAATCTAAAGCGTTTGAAACAATCTGATAATATTCCAATGCATCAGTAGTAGCACCTTTGGCAATGAACTCATCTCCATTTTCCGATATATATGGGTGCAATCCTTCCTTAACATAAGATTTGAACACTCTAAAAGGACCGACATTTTCATGTTCATCCCTACCTACAACTGTATTGCCATTTGTAAACTCTTTATATATACCTTCTTGTTGAAAAGAAATCTCTTGATTATTATATCGAATTTTAAACTGAGTTTCCTCGGAAAAAATAGTTAGCAACCTCTTAATTCCTTCATCTATTTCTCTTTTCTCTGACTCTTGATTCTGTAACCACTTTCTTAGGAATATACTAAGGTCAGCCTCATAGCTGGATAGAAATGTATCTACGATTTGGATATTTGTTCCAAATCGTATCCTTTTGTTATATCTATTACCGCCAGTTCTTTCGGCTGATGATGCAAGAGTGTTATCAATAAACTCAACTTTTCCAAGCTTAAAAATCAATTCTATTCCCACTTGTAAAGCCTCCATCTGTGACTTGAATAATGGATTGTTGTTTATTGATGTTAGATTATCAATCCCAAGAAATGCTTGAATACTATTTTCAAGTGTTGAATGCAGCTTTATCAGACCGCCATTTGTACTCTCAGAATACTCTACCACTGCTTTACGATTGTTACTTCGATATAGAGTATATACCAATGCAACAATAGACCGAATGTTGGATAAAGACGATTTAATACCTTGACGCAAATTGAGCTCACGTCTTTCAACAATAGATTTAGGAAGCACTTTCATAATTATTTATTTTTTTCATTTTCTACAATCACATTTGCTATGGCATAGGCAAGCATAGGAGGTACTGCATTACCTACTTGTTTCATCTGGCTACCCCTTGAACCATAAAATATGAAAGAATCAGGGAAGGTTTGAATTCGCGCAGCTTCTCTTACGGTCAAGCATCTATGCAGTATTGGGTGTGTGAATCTACCAGATGATGGTGTGTCAAATCGAGTAGTAATAGTTGGAGCAATACCATCTTCTAATAAACGAGACCATGTGCCACTATAGATAGATTTCGTCAATAAGTGTTCTGGCAATACTTCTTTCCCCTTTCCTTTGGGTATGAGTTTTAGTTTTTCAATAGCCGCTTTTGAATGCTTCGTTGCTGTATGGTTATATAAAACAGATGCACTACCACGTAACATTTTTTGAAATTCGGATAAAGGAGTTTTGTCATATTTAGATTCTTCTTGTCCTTCTCCTGACGCTATAAAAGGCAAATCATATATAGCATCTTTAATAGTAGTCTTTCTACCATTGGGCTTAGGTAATTCCACTTCTAATTTACCTAATTGTCCGATAAATACGGCTCTCCTTCTATCCTGCGGAACTCCGAAGTCTGCAGCACAAAGAACACCACAGCAAACCTCATATCCCAGCTTGCTAAACTCCTGAATAATCTGTTCTTTGAAATAGCCATCAGAAGTTGTAATAATATTGGGGACATTTTCGAGTACAAAATATTTTGGCTTGAATGCTGCAACAAACCGAACAAACTGCTGAAATAGAAAATTTCTAGGATCATCCAAACTTAGACGCTTCCCTTTCTGTGAAAATCCCTGACATGGAGGACCTCCCATGACGATGTCGATAATGGGATAATTTTGTTTTATTATCTCAGTATCAAGCTGACATATATCATCAGCAAAGACTTCTGTATTCGGATGATTCTTCTGATATGCAGCAGCAATTTCTTTGTCAAATTCTACCGCAAACGCCACCTCGCAACCCGCTTTGATAAAACCTTGCGAGAGACCACCAACACCAGCAAATAAATCTGCAACTATCATTTTTTTGCAATTATTCTATTTTTAGCAATTTCATAATATTCATTAGAAAGTTCAACTCCAATAAACTTCCTCTTAAGCAACTCACACGCAACTCCTGTACTACCACTACCCATAAATGGATCAAGTACACTATCTTTTTCATTTGATAATAAATCAATAAAATGACACATAACTTGAAGTGGTTTTTGTGTCGGATGTTTGCCAAACTTTCTTTCAGAATTATTAATGGTCGACGATTCTACAAAATCATGAATGACCTTTCCTCTATTATTAAATATTCCTGTGGTAGCTTCATTGACAAAATGCAACCAGGCTTCTGTCGAATTCACGAATTGTAAATTCATATTTCTTGGCATAGGATTAGTCTTATGCCATATACCAACCGTCTTATAATAGAACTTATGATTTTGAGCTATGTTGATAATTGTCTCGACCTTTATTATTGACATAAAAATCAATAGATTGCCTTTTTTCTTTAGGACGCGATGGCACTCCGCAATAAGGGAATCCATTTGAGAACACCAGTTCTCAAACTCTAAATCATCCCAACCCGAATAGGCGAAATGGTTTTCGCGCATCTTCTTTAGATTTGTCCCTCTGCCCTTCATAAATCTACCGAGATTATAAGGTGGGTCTGTAATGATCAAATCTATCGAGTTATCAGGAATATTCTTTAAGGCTTCCAGACAATCTCCATTTACAATGGTTGAAGAATTCGTTATGTTTTCTGTTAGTATAGTCATTTTGACAAAACTGTATTGGTTAGAGATTATTTTTGTCTCCAATTAATTCCTTTGGTTCTACATTCAATATCTTTGCTATCTCAAAGAGGACTTCGAGGCTAGGTTGGCGGCGGTTGCAAACATAAGAGTTTACAATGCAGAAACTCTTGCCAAGTCGTTCAGCGAGCCAAGTTTGTTTGATGCCGCGCTCTTCGAGCACCTCTTTTATGCGGTTCATGGGTTTATCCATTTTGTTATTATTTACGATTTTACCACAAAGTTATAAAAGATTATGCAATATAAAGAGAAAAAGAGGGAGAAAAACACCTACCCATTGTGGAATAATGTGCATTTTGCCTTATAGATTGTAAGTAAGATGGGGTTAGCTTATACATAAGGCGTAAACAAGAGGGGATTAAGTTGGTAAAGTATCATATGTCCGACGGTTACAAAATTTATTTGTAAGCCTCGGACAAATGCTCTATAGATGTCTCCGATGTGGGAGTACACTTGTCAGGCCAAATAAAAAAGAAACCCATTTGTCCGATACTATCCGAAAAATTTGGATACCTTCGGACAAATGAGTCTCTCACATTCTAAGGTTGCTTCAACCGTTACACATCAACATCCTTCAGCGGTGCTCCATAGTTGCAATGGTAGCCCATAAAGCCGCGTTTGATGCAGGGGAGGTTGAGCGTTTGGTAATACTTGTAGTCGTCATCCTCGGTGCAGAGGTGTTTATACCCGTAGCGGGGCATATACTCCTTGAAGAATCGCACAAGGTCTTTGAGGAGTTCGAAGCGGTTCTCTCGCAGTTCATCGCGGAACTCGCAACGGGCGATGATGATGCTCCAGTCGGGGTAGTTGCCTACGCCCTTGCTGTACTCCCAGAAACGGAGATAGATATCCAAACTTCCCCTGTGAATACTGATGCAGATGCCGTTCTCGTTCCACATAACACTGCACGCATTTCTGTAACCATATCTCTCGCATAGGTAGAGATTGAAGTCACTAATCAAGTCATTGTAATTAGCTTTGTACTCGTACATAGTCTAAAAGTTTTAATAGTTTAACAATAAATTATCACAATCTGAATCCACGCTTGCGCTGTGGCTTCTTTTTCTTTTTTACATATTGCTTTGCCAGCATCTCCTCCTCAGGATCGGTAGCAGGGGCGGTAGCGAGACCAAGCAAGCCGGCACTGAGGCTGCTCTCTTCGCTTGGTTCCTGACGAACAACATCTTGGCGAGGCTCTTCGCGTTGCTGAGTAGGAGTGCTGTTGCGTCTTGGGTAGATACCTGCATCAAAGGCGTTCTCTTCGAGTCGGCAAGCGATATTGACAAAGCTGAATTGGCGGTCAATCTTGGAGCCGCTGAATTTATACCCGTTGCAAATGAACTTTACACCCTCAGCTTCACCTGTTCTGCGATTCAACTTAAACTCGGTGTCAATCTTATACCTACGCAATGCACGCCTCAGCTCGCTCCAGCTTACCGCTTTCGGAACCTCGTGTCTGAGTACATGGTAAATGTAATGTTTCACTTGGTCGTGCTTACGCAATCTGTCAAACTTCACATTTTTCTTGCCCTCCGAGAAGTGCAGACGGTAGCGAGCAGTCAGCATCTTGCACACCTTCTCGTTTCGGAAACGGTCGTTCTTATCGCTTATCGTTCGCCCGTCATTATCCACTCGGTTATAGACGATGTGGCAGTGCGGATGGTCGCGGTCGATATGTCGGGCAATGATAAATTGGGTATTCTCGATACCCATCAACTTCATATAGTCGTGGGCTATTTTGAGCATCAGTTTATCATCGTTTGCGAGCCTTGCAGCATCCTCTGCAGAGAAGTTCAGCGATATGTGGCCGACTGTGTTTTTGACCTTATCGTTGAGCAGCGTTTGCAACTCAAATTGCTCTGCCATTTCCGAGGGCGTGCCCTCTACTCCGACAGCCTCCAGCAGGCGCGATTTTTCTTCTTTCAGCACATAGTTCACGCACCCACCGAACGATGTGCCTTTTACAATTTTACCTATCATCTTTTATCCGTTTTATCAGTTGTGAAATCTTCAATGCTGTGGCTTGGCACTCGTCCCTCACTCGGAAAAATCCTTGCCTGTTTGCTTGCCTTGCCAGCTGGTTCAGGTTGGTGCTTTCACCTATGAGTTTTCGTATGATGTCGAGGTTCTCGCGAGTGATTCGTTCACGCACTGTACCTTGTTCAATGAGTGAGCGTACTACCTCACTTTGACTCCGTTTACTTCGTCTGCTCAGTGCCCGCAGCCAACCGTATTGTTCATCCGAAAGTCGGATCGTAATTGTATTTTTCTTTTCCATTTTTAGTTGTGTTTTTGATGTTAATTTTCGTGACCATCGGGAGCTGTCTCACCTGCCTTTCAGATGAGCAAGTTGTCGGAAAATGTAATACACCGACATAAACTTGCTCAACTGAAAATAGATAGATTTCAGCCTTTCGGATCAAAGTCTGAAACTCCCTCTTTTCTGTTGAATTTCAAGGGTGTCTCTCTATACTTACGACTTCTAAATCGAGCGTTGAAATGAGTGTTTCAAGGTGCGGATTTCGGGCAATCATTCTGCTTAAAACGGACTCTTTTGTCTCGGCTTTTAAGAGATAATCGGCAATGTCGTAACCTGCTTTTCGCTCCTCATCGGTGGCGTTATTCTCCATAAAATCGAAGAGTGAAACCTCTATTCCGAGCTGTTGCATCATCTCCATTTTACCCCTCCAATAGTCGGTTGCTCCGAGGTCGGGGAAGAGTAAAACTTGCCGATTTTTCAGCACACTCATTGCCTCTCGATTGAACGCTCCGTTCTTTCCGCCCGTTGCAATCCATAGGTATTGCGGCAGAAAATGAGAGGCAATCAAAGCACTCTTTTCGCTCTCTACAAGTGCTATGGTTTGGTGGCTGTCGGCACTCAAAAGATGCTCCCCGAAGAGGCATTGCCGCAAGTGGAATTTCTCCTTTTTCAAGAGCGAATGTGCCCACGTAATATGGCTGTGCGGTTCCTTGATTCTTCGCCCATTTTCGGGATTGTAGAGCATCACTTTTCCTGTGCGAATACGCCCCGAAATATCGACCTGCCAAAAGACCGTTGCACCCGTCCAATGCTTCGATGAACCGACATTGTAGCGTTGCATCAGATCGCTTGCTGCCGACTTGCCGAGCACCGTTTTCAGGAACTGATAAAGATGATTCTTCTCATAGTGCAGCATCGAGAGTTGCATCATCTTCGGCTCGATGAATGATGGTGGCGGTGGCTTAACTTTGATGGGTTTTACCACAGGTCGGTAGTCATCATTGAGTCGCTCCCTTGCATCGGGATTCTCTGCGAAGTACATCTTCGGCGTATAGTTGTAGCCGCACTTCTGTTCGTGGTTGCAGCGTCCTACATAGTCGGGAAAGCTTATCTGCTCATCGGTGTCTATGTAGCGTGCGAAACAACTTTTACGGTGGCAGTTGGGGCAGATGTGCCGCGAGCTGACTCCCTTGTATGGTTCTAATATGAATCGGTATCTCATTTTCTTTTTTGTTTTGTTGTTACTATCCACATTTTCGCAACTTCACAAAACCAACGGTTGCAAAATGTGGATAGTAACAAGTTATTTACTGTACTCTCCGTGATTGATTTTCTTGAATAGTGTTCCCAGATGGCGTTTCAACATCATCTTGAATGCGTGCTCCTTCATCCCATAACTCTCTGCCAAAACGATACCCTCTGCAGTGGTAAACCTTTGCGGCAGATGGTGGTAGATAGTGCGGTGCAGTTCATTGAGTTGCTCGTTGCCTATTGAGGTCTGTACCCTTATGGCTGTGGTGCGGAAATATTCCGCGAGTTCAATGGCCCTACGCACACTCTCGATGTCGATAGCCTCTTTGTCGCACTCTCCGCAAGTCCAACGGGCAAGTTGAATTATCAGCGCAAAGCGAATGATGTATATCTCCAACTTGCAGTATATGCCGAGTAGAGCCTCGTTACTCTCCAAATCACACTTTCGTGCGTTTTCGTGCTGCCACGCATATAGTTCTCTCTTGGCCGCATCACGAAAGGGGAGATGATGCGATTGTAGTTCACCCTGCTCATTGAACTCGCATTCCTGCTCTATGAGCCTATTGATAATGTGCTGCCACTCCTGTTCCAACTCTTCGGGTGTCTCCCTGTCGCTCCATCGGCTCTTCTGTACCGATTGTGGCATTACGAAAAGTATGCGGTCAATGAAACCGTTACTCGCTCTCTCGCCTTTACCCAACTCGCCGAGTATCTTCTGCTGAATAGTCCCAACAACCGAGATATAAGGTCGCTTGATGAAGATTGAACTTTGCGAGCTCTTACGATCCGAGATTGTCGGCTTGGCATTAAACACCGATAGCCAAAACTGCTCCTCCGAGCCGTTGTTGTAGCGGTTGAAGTTCTTAAACCACGCCGATAACTCGTCCGACCATAAGCACAGCCCACGAGGATTCTGAGCGTGGATAAGGCTTAACCCTTCGGGCGTGATGTCCGACACAAGAAAACGACTGCGCTTGGGAGGAATGGGAAACTCATCTTTGCCTGACTCCAATCGCTCTTTCTTGGTCATCGACATCGTACGCTCATACTCGGCATATTGCTCTTGATACTCCTTGTTGTGGCGGTAGTCGTGTTCGATAAATGGGTGAAAAGCGAAACTCAACGGATGGCTTTTGTTTGCTCCTGGTCGTCCGATGAGTGCCATATATAGAATAGGACTCTCCACCCAGCCACGCTTCACCTGTGCAAGATGCGAGTTGCCGATGCTCACCGCCAATGTCGATAGCATAGCCGCCGCGATGTAGTCGATAGGATAACCCTGCGAGGCGTGCAACTCGGTGATGATGCGCTGAATCTTGTGAGGAAAGACACTGATAGGAAACTCGCCACCAGATAGTTCAGCACCCATACGCATTGCCGCACCCATTATGCCCTCTGCTGTCAATTTACTGTTCATAGCCGAGTGCATTAGAGGTTAAAACCGCCTTTGGGTTTGCGTTTTACACCGAGAACAATCTCTGCCGCTTGCTCTTGGAGGTTGAGTGCTTGTAACGGCTTTCGTCCCGACTCAATCCATTGCAATAACTCATCTTCGTAGAAGTAGAGTTTCTTGCCGCGCTTGTAGGTAGGGATAAGCCCCTTGCGTGCGAGTGTGTAGATAGTAGGTTTCGCCTTGCGTGTGATTTGGCACGCCTCGTCAATCTCGACAATGCGATGCTTGTCGGTTGTGGTCTGCGGTTGCAATGCCGCCACAATTTTGTGGATTCGCTCCACCTGTTCTGTCAGATAACCCACCGCCTGCGGCAGCTTATCAAAAGTAATTTCATTTGCCATACGCGAACTGTTTTTAATGTTTCGTTGGCAAAGGAAATCGGTGTTATAATGGTGAAATCACCCACCGAAATATAACTGCAAAATAACTTTTGGATGGTGATTGGTGGTGATTACAAGGATTTTAAATACCTTTGTGATGCAAATAGCTATTTTTGTCTGCTAACAATATATTAAAATGTACTTTATGGTTAATTTTATTTTAATTCTTATCAATTCCATTGCCCTGATAGGAGCAATATTATGGTTTCTCAATGACCGAGGTTGGGAGCCGTTGGTAACATCTCTTACATTATCAGCTACTCTAATAGGGCTATTATTTTCCCGAAATAAGAAGAAAGATAAACCCGTTATTATGAAACAGAAAGTTAAAAATAACTCTACAGGAATTCAAGCAGGTGGGGATATTAATATCAATAATAAATAAATGGTTATGGCAGATAAACTAAAACAAGAGGTGGCAAAAAATGCTTTAGCAGTTCAAGCTGGTAGGGATGTTAATGTCGGAATGAGTTTTACTGAAGTAGAGCGGGTATTCACTATTCTGTTTGAGAATAATTTCCCTAAACTTCAAGAAATTGCAGCTCGCACAGCAGAAGAAAATGTGACAAAATTTGTCGGGAAACTTAAAGAAGATTTTGTTCGCAATAGTGAAAAAATAGATATGAGCAAAATTGCAGAACCCGATGTGCAATATATGTTTAATGATATTATGAAGTCAAATGCACGGAAAGGAGAAAAAGCTAATCCGGAAATATTGTCAGCTTTGGTGGTTCAAAGAATTTCAACAGATTCTAATGACATGCTTTCATTAACATGTGGAGAGGCTATGGATATTGTACCTAAACTAAATACTGAACATATATCTTTTCTGACATTCCACCAAATGATGTATAAAGTTTTCAATCTTGCATATACCAAATATACAGAGTTTGAGGAATGGGGACAATTAATAATGAAAGTATCAAATAATATTTTTGAATTATCAGATATAAATATAAAGTATCTCGAATATTTGGGGGTATTAAGTAAAGATTATGTAGTTCAAAACCGATTCTATAAAGGGACATTGAAGGCATATCCATTTCTAAAGGACGTAGCTTACAATGTTATGGATAATGAATTTAAAGTAAATGCACCTACATTTTATAATTTGATAAAATATTGTGAGAATAATTTTTTATCCCAAATTCAATTGACTCCAATTGGACAGCTGATAGCACTTGTAAATATAAAGAAAGTTATCCCTGCTATTGATTATAAAGTTTGGATTAACTAATGGCAACAATTCAGAGGATTGCAAACATATAAAGTCCTTAAAGTAATGAAAATGGATATGGACTACTAGGATACAATGGATAATTCCTAGTAGTATTGTTACTAGGCAACTTTTCTATCCAACCTAATCCTGCACTCCGATTCTGTGTGTGACATCTTGCGCTCGATGGTTGAGACTTCGATGTCGCGGAGGGCGTGAGCAAAGACATTCTTAATGAATGTGGCGGTGTGGATGCGCCTTTTGCCGAAAGCTTTGCCAATGTTCCAGCCGAAGTGCATCAGGTCGATGCTTTTGAGTGCAGAATCAACCGATACGGGCGATACCTCGCGTGGGGTGTCGCCCAAACTATACTCTGTGATGTAGCCACACAAGCGGTCTAATTCCGCCTCGCTCATATAAGCAACCATCATCTGCTTTGTATAGTCAAGAACACGAGCCAACTTCGCTTGTGATGCACGCTCTTGCTCAGCGATTGCTTTGGCACGCAAAACCTCGTACTCCGTTGGCTGTGGGGTAGTCTCGATAACAGCGACCTCCTCAATAGGCTCGACAACGATATCGGGAGTCTCAGCAACAACAGCCATCTCCTCCAACTTTTGAAAGGCAGGAAAGCGTATCAAGAATTTCTCCATTCGTGGCAGCAGCAACTCATTTAGCGTCATTTGCAAGCTGATATAGAGTGCCGACAACACAACTACCGTTGCGAAGAATCCAACAACTGCACTGAACTCATCATACCCCTTGACAAGCACAAATTTTCGTGCTAATACACCAAAGAGCAATATCGCTCCAAACACGAACAAATAGAGTGCAATATATTCCGTTTGTCTCTTATTCATAGTCATCTTTGTTAATCGTTCGAGAGCAAAGATATATGAATAATCAATACGAAAAATGGCTCTTTTGCCTTTTGACCGCACGTGTCATAGGTTGTCCTATCGTGTCATTGCAACTCTATTTTTACACTATATTCTACATTTGAGGAAATTTTGATTATCTTTGTTACGGCTTACGACTTTAAGCGTTAAGCCAATACATATTAGTAGACATTTATTGTCGTAATCTTTCGTACCGAAACTTGGCCGTTTGTGTAACACGAAGATACGCAATCAGATGTCCACGATAGGTGTATATATCCACTACTGACATTGGCTCAGTGTGTGCTTATATATCATCCTGCGTGGGCTATCTGTGTTGCTTGTTCGTGTTACGGGTAGCCAAGACCTCGGTACGGGATAAGTTAATGCAGTGGCCTGCGCTTTTTTATGGACTTATCTGGTAACAAAGAGTTGTTGGATAGATATTTGGTTGCCTTCTTCGCATCCCGTACAGCACCGCCTGAGGCACTTGACCTTGCCAAGCGGTGGGCACACGAAATTGCTCAAACTGATAAGATTGTAATTAGCGGCTTTCACTCTCCGATCGAGCGAGCGGTGCTTGATATTCTTCTTGCTAACGGCTCATCAGTCGTGGTCGCATTGGGGCGTTCCCTATACAGCAAAATTCCAACGCACTTGCAGGCAGCATATGATAGCAATAGGGTATTGTTCGTATCGTTCCGCGACTACTCGCGTCCCTCATTCTCCAACTCTCAAACCCGTAATTGGCTCACCGCCGACCTCGCCTCGGAAGTCGTCTTTGCCCCATTCGACAACTCAAGCCAACTCTCGTCATTACATTATAGCATAGCACATAGCTCGACGCCTTGCACCATCCTAAAAAAAATCTGCACCACTCATCGCTGAATGATGCAGATAGTAATTATGGCGTTTTCTCCCTACCTTTCCAGAGTTTTCACCCTACTTTAACGAGATTTTGTTGGCGGTTTCGCGTTTTTTGGAGTTCACAAGGTCGGCATAAATCTGTGTGGTGGTAACATTCTTATGCGTTAGCATCTTCGATACGGTGTAAATATCTGTGCCTAAAGAGATTTGGATGACCGCATAGGAATGACGAAAGCAATGGAATGTTATTTTCTTCTTTATCCCAGCCTCTGCAATCCACTGTTTTAGTGGGTGGTGTGTCATTGCACGAGTGAGTCCTTTGAACACCAATCCTTTGCCCCATTTGCCACATAGTTCCAACGCCTCGTGGCTAATGGGGAGTGTCGCCTCGGTCTCGGTCTTCTCGGTACAGATGCGAATGTAGTAGCCCTGATCGGGCCCCATTTCAAAGTCGCTCCATTGCAATTTGAGTATGTCGCTGATGCGAAGTCCTGTCATACAAGCAAAGAGCGATGCTTGTTTCAGTACAGGAATACGGCAAGGGGTGGCAGCGAGTTGTTTTACCTCGTCAAGCGTCAGGTACTCCTTTTTAACCTCTTTCCACTCAATTTTTTCAAGGAAGTCATTGAGGTTTTCGCGCAACATCTTCTCCTTGTAGGCAATCTTCAGCAGGGCGCGGAAAGTGGAATAATATCCCGCTGCCGAATTTCGACTGATATATGAGTTGGGGTGATGTATCTGCTTGCATTTCAAGAGATAATCTCGGAACTTTTCACACAACTCAACTGTAATATCTCCGAAGGTACATTTGCCACCGCAGAACTTCTCGAAGTGGTTACAGACGCAGTCCCACTTTTCGTATCGCTCGCGTGCCTTTTCTCGGAAGTAGGCAAGGAAATCAACCTTCTGCTTGTTCTTGTCGAGGAAGCCGAACTCCTCGTTGATAAGCGACTGCACACGAATACAGCGTATCGCCTCCGCCTTGTTGAGCATCTCTTGGTTGAACATTCGTTGTTGCTCGTTGCGTGGCTTGGCATAGAGGTAGATACCGAGGAACTCTCGGCGACTCATCTTCATTGTGTAAGGGTTGCGGATTGCTGGGTAGTAATCCAGATAGAGTGAAATACGGTCGTTCCGCAATGCCTTTTGGCGCAGGGTTACATTTGTGCAAGTTAGTGTCATAGCTATTTATACTTTAATTGTTTATACTTTTTGTTGCAAATTAAATTGGTGTTCCGATGGTGGTATCAATCACCATCATGTAACTTTACTCAATCTTCGGTGGCTCAAAGAATTTATCGAGTTCGGAGCGCAATATCTTGGTGTACTTGCCAATCTTGATGCGAGTGATGTTGTGATACTTCACATAGTGGTAGAGCTGGTCGCGAGTGAGGTTGTATTTCTCCATCGCTTCAGGTATGGTGTAGTATTGCGGCTCTTCGGGCGTGGCTATACCTTTTGCTATATCGAAATGTTTTTTCGAGTAATAGACCATCTTGCCCTCCTTGCGTTTGGGGATTACATTCTTATATACAAAGGTGTAGATTGCCGATAGCGTCATACCGAACTTCTCTTGCAACTCCGCCACACTGTACCATTCGGTAATGCTCGCATCAGGAGCTTTCTTAGCAAAGTAGGAGTCGATATGCTTCTTACTCCAATATGTTCTGCCACGATTGAATGTGCGAGGGATATTATGCTCCTTCGCAATCTCATAAATCCACGACTCCTTAACGCCAAATTTCTCTTTAATCTCGGCTGTGGTGTAGAAGTCGGTGATAGGGACTTTTTCTTTTGGCTTGTTCTTCTCACTCACAGTGATGTAGTCAAACATCTTATCTATGTCTGATCGCCTTATGAGTGTTTTACCATCAAATCTAACAGCCTTAATTTTGCCATACCTAATATAGCGGTAGATTGAAGTTCTCCCGACACCTAAAAATGCCGACACTTCGGTTGGTGTTAAGAACTCCTTTTCTGAATGAGGTTTTGCTTCCTCATCAAATTTTAGTTGAAACTCTTGTACTCTCTTTTTCCTTACTCTCTCCTTGTATGCAAGGTTTGCACATCTGTGAGAACAGTAGGCAGTAGAGGTCTTGTGTGCGGTAAAAATCACACCGCACCACTCGCATTTTTTCTGAATGTCAATGTTACTAGCCATTTTAATTCTCTTTTTAGTTCGCCAAATCTGTTTCATCGCGTACCACAGCGTACCAATGCGTACCAACTTCTCCGTCATCTGACCGATGAAATTTTGCACTTCGGTTGGCGAGGTACACAGGAGGTACAAAAACAGGCGTAAAAAGGCTTAGCAACGATTAACAACGATGCTTGCACAAACAAATATAGCACCCGTAAAGAGTGCTATATTAATCATTTACGATTGATTTAACTATTTGATAATTAACTACTTATTTTCCGATGCAAAAATGTTCGAAAATATTCCCAAGTACCATATCGTTCGTAACTTCCCCTGCAATATCGCTTAGATGGAAAATGCATTCGCGGATATCTTGTGAAACAAAATCTCCGGATAGATTTTCTGCTAATCCTTGTTGGACCCGGTGGATGGCTTCCAAGGCATGGGTCAAAGCCTCGTAGTGGCGTATATTCGTGACAATGACATCGTTTTGGGTAACCGTGGGCAGGTTAGCGGCAGAGATTAGCATTTGCTGAAGCTTGTCGAGGTTGGTACGTCCTTTGGCAGAGATGGAGATGCATTGCACATTAGTAGCGGCCACGGTGAAACTGGAGTTGGGGATGGTTGAGGCATCTTGCACCAGATCGGTCTTGTTGAATACGAGAATGAGCCGTTTCCCTTCGCAACGGGGAAGTATCTGGGTAGTTAGTTGTGGTATCCGTGAGACGGCATTCGTGGCATCAACTATCCAGAGCACGATTTCCGCCTGCTCCAATTTCTGGAAGGTTCGCTCAATTCCTAGGTTCTCGATGGTGTCGTTCGTTTCGCGTATGCCTGCCGTATCAATAAATCGGAAAGTTATCCCACCAAGATTGACTGTGTCTTCTATCACATCGCGGGTTGTCCCGTGTATGTCGCTTACAATGGCTCGTTCCTCGTTTAGTAGTGCATTCAACAGGGTGGATTTACCAGCGTTCGTTTCGCCGATGATGGCTACGGGCACGCCGTTCTTGATGGCATTGCCTACACTGAAGGATTGTACTAAACGGGAAATTACCTGCTCTATGCCGTCTGCTAGGAGACATAGCTCGGAGCGGTCGGCAAATTCCAGTTCTTCGTGGTCGCTGAAGTCCAGCTCCAGTTCTATGAGTGATGTGAAGTGCAGCAATTGGTCGCGTAGTGAGGCCAGCTCTTTACTGAACCCACCGCGCATTTGGCTCATGGCGAGGCGGTGAGTGGCGGCAGAGGTGGAGGCGATGAGGTCGGCCACGGCTTCGGCCTGGCTTAGGTCCATTTTGCCGCCCAAGAAGGCCCGTTGCGTGTACTCACCGGGAGCGGCCAGGCGGCAACCATTACCGATGAGCAGTTGCAACACCTTCTGAAGAATATAGCTCGAACCGTGGCACATGATTTCCGTGCTATCCTCGCCCGTGTACGAGTGGGGGGCACGGAATAAGCTTACAAGTACTTCGTCTATGATGTTTTCTTCTTCATGGATATGACCGAAGGTCAGTGTGTATGGCTTGGCATCCTTCAGCTTCTTCCCCTTCCGGGCAGGGGTAAATATGCGGGATGTTATCTCTATGGCATCCGGTCCGGAGACACGGATGCATCCTATGGCTCCCCCTTGGGCGGTGGCTATGGCACAAATGGTATCTTGGTTCATTTTATCCAGCTTATTTTTATTCAGCAAAGATAATGGTTTCTTTACAAAAAAGAGAGATGGTGATTCAACTTATGGGCTTTTATCGTAACTTTGTGCAAATCGATAATGGATAGATGCTTATAAAGCCTAATCCGCCTCTGTGCCCATTGTGGGTATAGCAGGCATTGCTACACTATACAGACCAGCAACGGGCACGTCAGGCAGGATGTGATGAAGTCATTACTAAACCCTACTCCTAGGATTGGCTGAAGGAAAGGGAGGAGCATTTCTTGAAGGATACTTAGATACGGTCGAGTACTGTTTTGATAAGAGTATCTATCGTATTCTTGTATCCCGTGTTAGCTTCTTTTATCAGGCGGTTGGCAATGACCATGCATACCGTCATGGCCTTGTGCCCCATCAGACGGCTCAAGCCTGCCAGGGCAGAACTTTCCATCTCGAAGTTGGTAATACGGTAGCCGTTGTATTCAAATTTTTCAATCTTCTCATTCTGATGTGGGTCGGCAAGCGGCACGCGTAACTCGCGTCCTTGAGGTCCGAAGAAGCCCCCGGCGGCAATCGTTACGCCACGTACCATGTCGTTTTGTGCGATGCGGTCTATCAGTTCAGTGCTTGCATCAATGACGTAGGGGGCAGGGGCACACATGTTGCCGGACCATCCCATATGGTTGAGGAAGGCACGCTCCATGGGCAGGTCGCACACGGAGTTGCGTCCGGCATAGAAGTTGAGCAGCCCATCGAAACCAATGGACTTTTCAGAACATACGAATGTGCCTACCGGAGTGTAGGGTTGCAAGCCGCCGCAGGTGCCGATACGTACCAGCTCAAGGCTACGCAGACGGGGCTTTTCTTCGCGCGTCTCGAAATCGATGTTTGCCAGGGCATCCAGTTCGTTCATCACGATATCGATGTTGTCACATCCGATACCGGTGGAAACCACCGTAATACGTTTCTCCTGGTAAGTACCGGTGATAGTCTTGAACTCGCGGCTTTCCACTTCACATTCCTTGTTCTCGAAATGGGAGGCAACCAGTGCCACCCGTCCGGGGTCGCCTACCAAGATGACTTTGTCTGCCAGCCATTCGGGCTTTACGTGAAGATGAAATACAGAACCGTCTTCATTGATGATCAGTTCGGAAGAGGCGAAATATTTCTTCATATGCTTGAGGCTTTAATCTTTTGTTTATAAATAGAAACGCCGGGAACCGATTCTTGTTCACCGGTTCCGGCGTTTCGTCAGTTACTTTCCGGGTTATTTACTCAACGGCTGGCTGGTATTGCCCGTCGTCGGTTTGGCAATGTTTTCGCGCATGGAAGTGTCGGCTTCTATATTCTTCATCCGGTAATAGTCCATGATACCCAGATTGCCGTTGCGGAATGCTTCGGCCATGGCCTTGGGTACTTCCGCTTCTGCCTCGATAACTTTGGCACGGGCTTCCTGGGCTTTTGCCTTCATTTCCTGCTCTGTGGCTACGGCCATGGCGCGGCGTTCCTCTGCCTTGGCTTGAGCAATGTTCTTGTCGGCATTGGCTTGGTCTATCTGCAGGGCGGCACCGATATTCTTACCTATGTCAATATCAGCAATGTCAATGGACAGAATTTCGAATGCTGTTCCGGCATCCAACCCCTTGCGCAATACCAGTTTGGAGATAGAATCCGGATTCTCCAATACAGACTTATGATTCTCTGACGAACCGATGGAAGACACAATACCCTCGCCTACACGGGCCAGAATCGTGTCTTCTCCGGCACCTCCCACCAATTGGCGGATATTGGCGCGCACCGTTACACGGGCCTTGGCAATCAGCTGGATACCGTCTTTGGCAACAGCTGTCACGGGAGGAGTGTCAATTACTTTGGGGTTAACGGACATCTGTACGGCTTCGAATACGTCACGGCCGGCAAGGTCGATGGCGGTTGCCATCTGGAACGGCAGCTCGATATTGGCTTTAGAGGCGGATACCAGTGCGTGTACCACCCGCTCTACGTGACCTCCGGCAAGGTAGTGCGCTTCCAGTTCGTCGCGCGTGATGTTTTGCAATCCTGCTTTATGAGCTTCAATCATGCCGGGCACAATGATATAAGGAGGAACATTACGGATACGCATCAGGAAAAGTTGTACCAGCGAGATGTTTACTCCCGATACTTTGGCAGACAGCCACAAGAAGAACGGTACATAATGGAAGAAAAGTACCAGGAAAATAATGCCTCCTATAATGAGGAAGGCGGTTAAATACATTGTGCTTGGATCCATGAGATTAAATATTAATTGTTAGTTATAAATAGGTTGATTCCTGAAATTTCACTGCTTGAGCCGCTCCACTAAGAGGACTCCGTCGGCAATACGGTCTACGATAATCGGAGTCTTTTCGTTCAGGAAGCCGTCTGATGACTTTACTTCCACGATGTCTCCGTTGATTTCGGCATAGCCGATAAGAGCCAGGCGGGTAGTGGTTACGCCTATATCACCTACCTTGACTTTTTCCTCGGCACTACGGTCTACTTTGGAGGTGATGTTTTTTTTCAATGCAATTTTGTCGAGTGTCTTGGAGCGCATGAACCATACCAACGAGCCGATACAAGCCAGGGCAGATATGATAAGCGTAATGACACCTGCCGTGGTGCCCATATAGGCAAAGGCATAGTAGTTGGCAAAGATGATGCAACCTCCTGCCAGAAAACCGGCAACGCTGATGCCCGGAATTACGAATAATTCCACTAAGAACAAGATTACTGCTCCTATAATCAATGAGGCGATAATGAGTATATCCATAGTTGTCTTTATTTGGTGGCTTGTTTTTCCAGGTTGCGCACTTGAATGGCAGTTTGCTCCATCTCAGTGGACAATTGCCGTACACGTTGCTCCAGGTCGAGGATGGCGGCGGACATCTTGTCCTTTTCCTGCTTGTTGGCTCGGGAGTATTCCGAACGCATATCTTCCAGTTTCTCCTGCAGTTGTTTGTAGTTCTGCTCCAGCTGATTGTATTTGCCATACGAGGCTTTGGCCTGCGGGGAGCGGAAATCGTCCAGCTGGTAGTAGGTGGAGTGGTCGTCAATGATGAATTGGAAATCATGCTTCTTGGTGGTCCGCGGCTTTGCGTTGGCAGCAGTCCGAAGCCTTTCTTGGGCGGCCTCTACCGCATCGGTGTCCGTCCATGTGTCCTTGATAGAGTGAAGTTGCGCCAATGATATCATCTTGTCCGGGTCCATCCCTTCGTAGTTGTACACTTGCTTGGATGAGTTGGGAATGAATACATAGATGCACACTTTGCCTTCCGGCTGGTAGCGGTCGGAGGCAAACCATCCCAAGTCGTTGAATTCGTCGATGACGTACATATAGTCGTTGTAGGGCGAATTGAACGGCATGCCCACATTTTCCGGCATCAGATAGGAGTCGGTATTCGTATTGTAACGGGTGACGAAAATATCATATCCTCCCATCGAGCCAGGGCCATCCGAAGCATAGTAGATAGTGATACCGTCCGTAAGTACATAGGGATAGTCTGCATTCATGGCCTCGTTGATGCTTCCGGGCAACAAGCTGCCATCACTCCATTTGTCCAGCAACTTGTTGCGCGAAAGGATACTGAGGGTGCTGTCCGGTTGCATTTCGCTATAATATAGCTTATTGCCCAGCTCCGTTTCGTATACCGTTCCGCCTTCCTTACCGGAATCATTGAAGTAGGTGTCGTACATGAACAGTTTGCCCGATTCGGGGCTGATTTTGTATGCATCCAGGAATTTTTCCTTGTCTACCACAAAGCTGTCGATGAAGCAGACCTCTTCCACGCCTTTCAGCATGCGCAAGTTGGATTTGCTTTTTTCCAATAATTGTTCGGCCTCTTCGGTGGAGCGTTTTCTCTTTCTCAGGTCGGAAATGTAGGTCTCATAAGTTTCGATGGCATCTTCGAACCGATATAAATCATTGTATGCCCGGGCCAAATAGAGTTGCCCGCTGGGGACGCGTCTCTTGACGGCGCTTTCCAGGTGTTTCAAGGCTTCTGCGGGTTCGCCGGTTTCCAGGCAACATACACCGTACCATAGGTTGTAATTTCCATTGCCAGATTGTGTCTTGACGAGTTTTTTGAAGGCGGGCTTGGCTTCTTCGTATTCTCCCTTCTCGTACAAGGCTTTGGCTTCTGCCAGGCTTTGTGCGGAAATTGTTATGCTCAAAAGGCCGAATAGAAAGAAAAGGATATATTTTTTATTCATATTGATACATGCTGATTTGTTCAGAAGGTCAAAAATACAAATTTATCGTGAATAAAGCTGGTTTCCGTAATTCTATTTTGTTAATTCTTCTTTAAATCGTTCTTTTGCCTTACTTTTGCAACCGGAAGAGCTATAATTCATAACTTATAACTCATAACTCGTATCAATGGCACAATTTACTGAAGAAGAAAAGATGTTGCGCCGCATAGACAAGCGGTTTAGCAAAGGTGTGGTGGAATATGGGCTGATAGAGGACGGCGATAAGATTCTCATCGGGCTTTCGGGAGGCAAGGACTCTTTGGCGCTGGTGGAATTGTTGGCACGGCGTGCCCGTGTCTATAAACCCCGTTTTTCCGTTGTCGCCGTACATGTAGTGATGAAGAATATACCTTATCAAAGCGATGTAGACTATCTGAGGGAGTACGTAGAGTCGTGGGGAGTGCCTTTTGTTCTCTTTGAAACGGAGTTTGATGCCACGACCGATACCCGCAAGTCTCCTTGTTTTCTTTGCTCTTGGAATAGGCGGAAGGCATTGTTTACCGTAGCCAAGGAGCAGGGATGCAATAAAATCGCGTTAGGCCATCACATGGATGATATTCTGGAGACCTTGCTGATGAATATCACCTATCAGGGAGCGTTCAGCTCTATGCCTCCTCGGCTGGTAATGAAGAAGTTTGATATGACGATTATCCGTCCGATGTGTCTGGTACATGAGGCGGATTTGATGGAGTTGGCGCAAGTGAGGGGGTATCGTAAGCAGGTGAAGAATTGTCCGTATGAGTCACAATCCAGCCGTAGTGCAATGAAAGGCATTCTGAAACAGTTGGAGGAAATGAATCCTGAGGCACGCTATAGTCTATGGGGGAGTATGACGAATGTGCAAGAGGAATTGCTGCCTGCAATCATTAATCACTAATCACTAATCATTAATCACTATATGAAAGCATTTTATACCATTTTGCTATTGATTGTATCTAATATTTTCATGACGTTTGCCTGGTATGGACATCTGAAGCTACAAGAGACAAAAGTCATCTCCAACTGGCCGTTGTATGCCGTGGTGCTGTTTTCCTGGGTAATAGCTTTGGCAGAGTATTCTTGCCAGGTTCCGGCCAATCGGATAGGCTTTTTAGGCAATGGAGGCCCGTTCTCATTGATGCAACTCAAAGTGATTCAGGAAGTAATCACTTTGATTATCTTTACGGTGTTCACAACGGTTCTTTTCAAGGGGGAAACGCTGCATTGGAATCATTTTGCCGCTTTTGTATGTCTGGTACTGGCGGTATATTTTGTATTTTATAAATGATGGGTTAATCGCATTTGCACATTATTTCATATACTTCTCCATTCCTTTTGTTAAGAACGTTTGAAGCTTTCCTTCTTCATCCGTATAAATGAAACAGGCGTCGATATCCGGATGTGCATCCGCCACGCGTTCTGCTTCTTCCAGCCCCATCACCATGAATGCCGTGGCATAGGCGTCTGCACTCATGCAATCTTTGGCAATGACGGTGGCTGACAAGATGCTGTGCTGTACCGGATAGCCGGTACGCGGGTCGATGGTATGCGCATATTTCTTTCCGTCTTTATAGTAGTAGTTGCGATAATTGCCCGATGTAGCCATGCCTAAATCCGTGACTAGCAGCACTGCTTGCAGTTCCTGGTTCACTGCCAGTGAGTCGTCTATCGGCTTGTTCAAACCGATGCGCCAAGGTCCATTTTGAGGGTTTTGCCCGTGAACAACCACTTCTCCGCCTATATCGACCATAAAGTTGCGGATACCCTTCTTCTTCAGAAGTTGGGCTATGACATCTACTGCATATCCTTTTGCCACAGCGCTGCACGAGAGCATTATACGCGAGTCTGTTTTCACCACTTTCCCTTCATCGGACAATTTTACTTTTTCGTATCCTGTCATCTCCAGCAGGCTGTCTATCATGGCAGAGTCGGGGAAGTTACCCTTCTTGAACCCAAATCCCCAGGCATTGGCAAGAGGGGCAACGGTGATATCGAAGGCACCATCGGTCTCCCGGGAGATTTCCATGCTACGTCGGAAGACGTTGGTAAAGAATGTGTCGGGCACAATGTCCTCGTTGCGGTTGATGCGCGTAATGGTCGCCGTGTCATTGAAAGGGGACAAGGAACCGTCGAAACGTTTGAGTTCCGCTTCTATCTCCGCCTTCAGATTTTGGTCACATTGATAAGTCACTTTATATACCGTACCGAATATCAGTCCGTTATCCGTCTGATAAGGAGTGACTTGGTTGTGGCGGGCAAGTATCCAGATGGTTCCCAGTACCAGTAGGGCAATCCATAAAAAATTCCGTTGTACTTTCTTTTCCATATCCTATCTGAGTTTTTACTTTTTAATTAAAAGAAGAGATGCTCTACCAATATCTTGGTACCGATGATGACGAGGATAATCCCTCCCCAAAGTTCGGCGCGCAGTCTGCGGGCTATGCCACATCCGAAACGGATGCCGAACATCAGGCCGACCATCGACAAGGCGAATGATACAAAACCGATAATGCCGATGGGGGAAAGAATAGCCGAGAATTGCTTGATACCGAGGAATGCAAACGAAACACCTACCGCCAATGCATCGATGCTGGTTGCCACGGCCAGAGCGAGCACCACCTTCAGGCTGGTAGGGTCATACTCGTGCTTGCAATCTTCGTCCTTGAAGGATTCCATTATCATGCGTCCGCCCAGGAAGGCAAGGATACCGAATGCAATCCAATGGTCAATACTTTCTATCAGGTGGCTGAAAAAACTGGCGCCTATCCATCCCAGCAGAGGCATCAAAGCCTGGAAAAAGCCGAAGCTGATGGCCATCACCAGCATAGGGCGCAGCCGGGCGCGTTTCAATATAATTCCGCTGGCTATAGAAACGGCGAAACAATCCATCGCAAGTCCTACGGCCAGTAGCCAAATCTCTAACCCTGTCATAAGTCGCTTAAAGAGGTAGTTTATAAGTTATCGTATAGGTTACTCCCATCGTGTTGGAGCCATATTTCCCGAAACCGGGCACATACCACGGGTCACCGTATTCATCGGCCGAGGCAGACAATTTGAACTTGAAGCGTAGTGACCAGCCCATGTACAATGCCTTCCAGACGTGCGCCCGGATACCGACACAAAATTCCGCCCATTGCATGGAGCCTTTCATTCCTTTATGGTTATAGGGCAGGCTGCCTCCCCATATCTCGTCGTCCAGATTCGGATTGCCTACGATGCCACCGTATATCGGGTCGTCCAGTCCCAAGGCGTCTACATCGTACTTGAAGCTGCTTACACCGTAACGCAAGCCTACGAGTAGCATGTGTCCGTGCTGCTTCTTGTATAGCGTGTTATAGTCCATTCCTATGCGGAAGTAGGGGGCGTTGCTTTTGTAGTGTATGCCTTTGTCACTCCAGGTGTCCGTGGAGCCATATCCCAGTTCGGCAATAGGGAAGAAGCGGTTCTTGAGGTTTACATCCACGGCCACTTCGGAACTCAGGAAATCTCCTCCAAATACGGAACTTCCGATTCCCCACAAGTCCAAGCCGACGGACATGCCGTTGTATAACGGATAGTGCACTTCTTCTTTCGCGTCCTTCTTCTCCTTCTTGGGAGGTGCTCCCTGGGGGGGGACGGTAGGATTCCCGTTCTGCGCCCGTAGGGGGAGGAACATCAGCAGGCAGAGTGCCAGACTAATAGAATAACTTAAGATTTTCCTTTCCATAGATGCCTGCTTCATTGTCTTTGATGTATATCGAGTCCAGAGAGATGCGGGTGCACGTTACGCTTGTGATGGCCTGCTTCATCTGATAGCCGCAATCCATCGATAGGAAATAGGGGGTGTTGGTGTGGCGTATCACCATCGTGTCACTCTTGGTCCGGCTATACTTGAATATCAGCTTGGTGGAATCCTCCGTATAGCGCAGTGGCAGGGAGATGTCGTGTACCTTCTTCTGGTTGTTGATGATGATGGAGTCGGTGCCGTATGCTGTGACGGTGAGCGAGTCGAGCGTGTCGTTCTCCACGTATTGGGTTTCGGGGTCTACTCTATAAAGAATGCAATTCACCATGGGGCGTGCCGTCATGGAGCAATCTGCCTCCTCCGAGCAGGAGATAGCTATGCTTATTATCGGGCAAAGGATAGCTCCGAGTATGACAAGTCTGACTAATTTTTTCATCGTTAAATGGTTTTCTCTATTTGATATTTGTTTCGTTCCGGGGCATTACGTGAAATCAGCTCTCCGAGGAATCCTGCCACGAACAGTTGTGTGCCGATAATCATGGAGGTCAACGAGAGGTAGAAGTAGGGAGAGTCCGTCACAAGGCGGTAGGGCATGCCATGGTGCATGTAGTACAACTTGCTGACACCCACTATGACCACGGCTATGAAGCCGAAGATGAACATCAGCGAACCCAGCAATCCGAAAAAGTGCATGGGCTTGATGCCGAACCGGGAAAGGAACCAAAGGGAAAGCAAGTCCAGATACCCGTTTACAAAACGGTTCAGCCCGAACTTGGTCTTTCCGTATTTGCGTGCCTGATGGTGCACCACTTTCTCGCCGATTTTCTTGAAGCCGGCGTTCTTGGCCAGGTAAGGGATGTAGCGGTGCATTTCGCCGTATACTTCTATATTCTTGACCACCTCTTTGCGATACGCCTTCAGTCCGCAATTAAAGTCGTGCAGGTTTTTGATGCCCGATACTTTGCGGGCGGTGGCATTGAACAATTTGGTGGGGAGGGTCTTCGACAACGGGTCGTAACGTTTCTGCTTCCAGCCCGATACGAGGTCATAGCCGTCTTGGGTAATCATGCGGTAGAGTTCGGGTATTTCGTCGGGGCTGTCCTGCAGGTCGGCGTCCATGGTTATCACGACGTCGCCTTGTGCTTGTTCGAAACCACAGAACAATGCCGGCGACTTCCCGTAGTTGCGGCGGAACTTAATGCCCCGTACCTTGTCCGGAGCTTGTGCCTGCAATTGTTCGATTACCTGCCAGGAACGGTCGGTACTTCCGTCGTTCACGAAAATCACTTCGTATGAAAAACCGTTGGCATTCATCACCCGCTCAATCCATGCGAACAGTTCGGGGAGTGATTCTTCTTCATTATATAGTGGTACGACAACTGAAATATCCATTGATGTATGATTTTTCTATTTTACAATTGAAATAACATTTCTTTTTGCTGTTCCGTCACTCTGCCGGAGCGTCGTCTTTCTTGCGTCTCATCACGAACAAGGCGGTGGGGAAAGCCAGTATCGAACCCCAAAATACATTGGACGATATCATCTGTAGCGTAATGTCGATAGGGCTGAGTAGTCGGGCTGTCTCCAGAGCTTCCTGATAGGTGGCGATGTACGAATCCATTCCCGGCATGTTGCTTTGGGCAAGCGTGTCTACCATCGTTTCGCACGTGTTTATCACATATCCGTGGTCTATGAACCTGAAGTAGATGTAGTGTGCCACGGCGGCAAGCAGCGCGGCAAACATATACATGAAAACGGTGAATACCCATGCATGCAGGAAGCTGATGCCGCCTCCGCATACCTGATTACGATACATCCGTGCATAATAATATCCCATAAAAGGTACGCATAGCGTGAGTCCCATGAAAAGGAAAAGTAAAAAAGGAACCGACAGCCCCACAGGAAAGAGTATGAACTTCAATATCCAGAAACCTCCCATATAGGTACCGAACAGCATTGCGTATCGTTGCATGTAACCTCTATTTTCTGCCATCTTTCTTAGAAATAATATGCAAAGGTACAAATATAGTTGGATTCAAGGGCAAGCCGATGTGTAGATTTTAAATAAATTAGAGGATTCTTTGCGGGGCAAAAAGAAAAAAGCAGGTAACACTTTCGTATCATCTGCTTTTCTTTCGAGCCTCTTGTCGGATTCGAACCAACGACCCCGAGATTACAAATCACGTGCTCT
>ERZ773245.175-NODE-175-length-87507-cov-9.433038_pt1 | contig 87507 bp, 82 predicted proteins | sample MGYA00580988_ERZ773245 | MGnify/ENA primary metagenome ERZ773245 (study PRJEB29015, sample SAMEA2737792) | human gut metagenome | biome: human gut; feature: human-associated habitat; material: faeces | place: China | collected 2012 ... | reverse complement strand
GTATTGCTCTGGTCGCCTGTTACGGTAGTGCTCATATCGCCACCGACGGTCGTGCTCAGATTAGCTTTGTAGTCTTCCGTCACATCGCCAGTTACCGTTTCCGTCATAGTGCCTTCAACAGTATTGCTCTGGTCGCCTGTTACGGTAGTGCTCATATCGCCACCGACGGTCGTGCTCAGATTAGCTTTGTAGTCTTCCGTCACATCGCCAGTTACGGTAGTCTTCATTTCACCACCAACAGTAGTCGTCAGATTCCTGCCAATGTCATTGGTCATATCTTCCGAAGCAATGTTGGCAATATCTTTGGCATCGTTGGTGATTGTTCCAGTTTTAGCCTCGTTAGTAATGTTGGTGGCATCCTGGGTCGTCGTAGTAGTGTTTGTTCCATCCTTGACGCCCTGATAAATCTGATCAGCCTTCTGGTTGATTGTTGAACTATTTTCTGTATCCTTCACTTCATCGGTTATCATATATCCGTCTGGCGTCTGTTTCAATTCGCGATCAGCCATCTTTTGCGGATAATCCCCTACATCTCTGATGTCCTGTGTAATTCCATCAGCGGTGGTCGTCGTCGTTGCAATAGAATCGTCATCTCTGGCATATTCTGTGCGCCCATTTTTATCAAACGTCGATTCTGAAGTCAGTTGTTCCGGGCCAGCGTCGAAGTTTTTGGAATGGACGCTGCCGCCTTCGATGGTCGTAAAGTTGTTTGCATCAACTTTACTTTGCAGTTTATCTGCATTGAATTCCTTGACATCCAGAGTGCCGCCAATTTTGGCATCACCCGTTACTTCCAGAGAACCGCTGTTAATCTTATTGGTCACATCGAGACTGCCAGCCGATACGTTTCCTGCAAAGCTGCCGCTGCCAGCTGTTACGGCACCAGCTCCAGCATTGAGGCTCGTGCCAGTAATAGCACCACCACTGATAGCACCACCCTGAGTATTGAGGCTAGTACCAGTGATAGCACCACCACTGATAGCACCACCCTGAGTATTGAGGCCGGTACTGGTCATCACACCATCTGCATGAATCGTACCGGAAGCAGTAATATCTTTAGCACTAACATCACCGGTAGCCGTTACATCTTTGGCACTGATATCGCCAGTAGCTGTAATATCTTTAGCGTTGATATCTTTAGCAGTGATATCATTGGCACTGACATCGCCGTTATTCATCTGTACACCGTTGACCGTCGTCGTACCACTGCTTACACTGATTTGGGCATTCTTGACTGTATTGATGGCATCAGCATCGGTCTGATTACCGGTGATAACCGTAATCTCGTTGTATCCGAGAATACTTGAATTAGTTGTTCCAGTACCAGCTGCAAAAACATCGCTGCCAACAGGCAGGAGCAGCAGCGCTGCGACAGCTGCCAAGGCCGCCCGCCTGGCAATCAGGCCTGTACTCGTCGCTTTCGTATTGCCATGGACCAATTCAGAAGCGACCACATAACAATTTCTCGTTTTACTCCAAATAACTTTATAAATTCTATTCATATGCCCCACTTCCTTTCTTTTAATTGAAAATGTCATGTAATCTCAAATCGTTCGAACGCCTTTCTTGTGCTCATTATAGCAAAGGGGAAAAAAGTGCACACTGTAATTTGTTACAGTATATTCATGTGTATTTTGCAATTACAAAAGCGTTTTAGACGGTTGTATAAACTTTTATGAATCTGTCATGACAGATGACATGATTTAATGGTTTATCTGTCATGACAACCAAAAAGCTCCTGCAGGAACCGGCAAGAAACGGTAACGCCAGACAAACACAAACTCCCTTTCAAGCAGACAGGAAATACGAACATCCTGAACTGCCTGAAAGGGAGTTTTTTAGAGTGTAATATCACCATCACACAAACTATTCGCGTTAACAAAAGAAACAAACTATCTTCCACCCTTTACGCCTATGGCAAAAAGTACTATGCTGTACATATAGGTGATACTATTGTTGACTGGAGATGATTCTATGACAAATGAAGAACTCGCACGGCGGTCTACGGCTGTGCGTGAATATGTCGTCAAGATGCTGGCTGCTGCCGGCGCAGGCCATCCCGGCGGCTCTCTTTCCATTGTGGAAATCCTGCAGGTGTTGTATGGGGAATATATGCATGTGCGGCCCGGAGAACCTCACTGGCCCGGCCGTGACCGGCTCATCCTGTCCAAAGGCCATGCTGCACCGGCTCTCTATGCGACGCTCATGATGCACGGTTTCTTTCCCGAAGACGAATTGTGGAATCTCCGGAAATGTGGAGCCATGCTCCAGGGCGTGCCCGATATGAACCGCACGCCGGGCATTGATATGTCTACCGGCTCACTGGGTCAGGGCCTGTCCGCCGGCAACGGCATGGCTCTGGGAGCCCGTCTTGACCACGCAGACTGGCGCACGTACGTCATCTGCGGCGACGGGGAAATCGAAGAAGGCATCATCTGGGAAGCGGCCATGACCAGTGCCCATTTTAAGCTGGACAACCTGACGCTCATCATCGACCACAATAAATTGCAGCTCAGCGGTGCGTCGGAAGAGGTCATGAATATCATGCCTATTGCCGATAAATTCCGCGATTTCCACTGGCATACGATTACTATCAACGGTCATAACTTTGACGAAATCCGGGCAGCCCTGAAAGAAGCGGAAGAAACGAAAGGCATGCCGACGGCCATCATCGCCGAAACCATCAAGGGCAAAGGCGTCGATTTCATGGAAAACAAGGCCGCCTGGCACAATAAAACACTCGATGCCGCCGAAACGAAAAAGGCACTGGAAGAATTGGAAGGTGAATCATAATGGCTATGTCTACACGGGACGCCTACGGTCATGTCCTGGAAACGGAAATCTATAAAAATCCCGATGTCGTCGTCGTTGATGCGGATATCGCCTCTTCGACGCGGTCAGAAAAATTTAAGAACAAGGCTCCGGAACGGTTCTTCAATGTCGGTATTTCCGAACAGGACCTGATGGGTACCGCCGCCGGTCTGGCTGCCGTCGGAAAAATCCCCCTGGCCGGATCGTATGCACTGTTTACCGAACGGGGACTGGAAATCACCCGCAATTCCATCTGCCTGCCCAATCTCAATGTAAAAATCATCGTCAGTCACGGCGGCCTGACCATCGGCAGTGACGGTGCCACCCATCAGGCCATCGAAGACATCGCTCTCATGCGCAGCCTGCCCAATCTTTCGGTCATCGTCCCATCGGACGGCTGGGAAACGGAAGAAGCCGTCAAGGCCGCCGTCGCCTATAAAGGCCCGGTATACATCCGCCTCGGCAAAGATACCGTCCCCGATATCCATCCGGCCGGAAGCACCTTCCAATGGGGCAAGGGACAGATTCTCCGGGACGGCATTGACGTGGCCCTCATAGGGACAGGGCGCATGACAGCAGCTGCTCTTGCCGCCGCCGATCAGCTGCGTCAGGAGGGATTGGAAGCCATGGTCATCAATATGCCGACCATCAAGCCTATTGATGCCGATCTCATCGAATATGCCGCCCGTAAGACCAGACACATGGTCACGGCAGAAGAAGGCACCGTACTCGGTGGTCTCGGTTCCGCCGTGGCAGAAACACTCGTCCGCCGCTATCCCGTCCGTCAGGAATTCATCGGCGTACAGGATACATTTGGTGAATCCGGTTCTTCTGAAGACCTGCTGAAAAAATACGGTCTCACCGCAGACGATATCGCCGCTGCCGCCCGGAAGGTACTGGCATAAATGTCTCAACCATTGTATAGCAACAAAAAAGCAGCAGATATGGGGAAACTCTCCCTGCATCTGCTGCTTCTTTTTTCGTATTTAAAATTCCCGGACAAATTTTGCGTGAGTTTGCTCCATCCCTTCGCGCATATAAAAGCGGTGGGCATGAACGCGGGCCTTATTGCTGGTCACCTCTATGAGAACGCACTGCCGCTTTACTGCTTCTTCTTCGGCCAGACGCACCATCTGGGCGCCGGTGCCCTGACTGCGCGCGTCTTCACTGACAAAAAATTCCACGATTTCCGCACAGTTTCCGCAGTGATGCAATTGCCTGTCAAACCGCAGATTCAATACGGCATACAGTTTCCCGTCCTTTTCTGCAACGAGGCAGTAATAATCATCATTTTCCATCTGTTCTGCATAAACCCGGGCAAACATGTCCCTGTCCAGTTCCCGCCGGACGAGCTGGCAGATGAGCTCATAAACGCCTTGAAGGTCGTGAATCGTACTTTTTCTAAACATGGTAGTACCTCTCTTTTTCTAAATATATGTGAACTGCCATTTATCATACGGCCTTCCTAGTTCCATTATATCAGGAAAAATCTTCCCACCGCCAGTTTTTACCTATGAAAATAAAGACTAGGATATGCGAAATTTGCAAGTAAAATTATTTCTCCCGGCCCCGGCCCGTGCTATAATATATACGCTGATACAGTATAATTTCCATGAAATCCGAGGTCTTTTATATGAAAATTGCTTTTTTCGACTCCGGCATCGGCGGGCTCAGCGTCCTCCATCATGCCATGAAAGTACTCCCTCATGAACAATTTATTTTTTTCGCCGATGAAGATAATGTACCCTATGGGACGAAGACGACGGAACAGGTATTCCAGTACGTCAGCGACGCCTTTTCTTTTCTCATGACCAAAGATGTCAAGGCTATCGTTGTCGCCTGCAATACCGCTACCAGCGTGGCCGTGCGGGAACTGCGCCACCAATACAAGATTCCCATCATCGGGATGGAACCGGCTGCCAAAAAAGCACTCGATATGGATACAGAGCGCAACCGCGTCCTGGTCATTGCCACGCCGATTACCGTGCGGGGACATAAAATCAAAGAGCTTATCGAAAAATACGATACAGAAAGTCTGGTAGACCTGCTGGCCATGCCGGATCTTGTGGAATTTGCCGAACACATGGATTTTTCCTCGCCGGCCGTAGAAGACTATATCTGCCAGCAGTTTGCCCCGTATGATTTCAGCAAGTATGCCAATCTCGTCCTGGGCTGCACCCATTTCAATTATTTTAAAGAAACGCTGCGACGCATCCTGCCAGACCATGTCCGCTTTGTCGATGGCAACGAAGGAACAATCCGCGAACTCATCCGCCAGCTCGATTACCGCAAAGGTCTGGAATATCTGCCTCAGACCGTCGAATATTATTATTCGGGAAAGGCCGTCACAGAGCCTCACGAATTGCAGCGTATCGACGCCTATCTGGACCAGCTGGAACGGGTTTATACCATCATCTGATATTTTACAATATGGCAGACCCCGATCTGCCACAAGTAAAACAGGAGCTGTCTTCCCCTGATTGAGAAGACAGCTCCTGTTTTCGTTCTATTCAGTTTCAGCCGGCAATGGCTGCTTTTTTCTTTTTCAGCCGCATCTGCCAGAAGAGGATGCTGCCAAAAATGACGATACCAATGCCGTCGGTCATGACGCCCGGCACAATCATGAGCAGGCCTGCCACAAACAACAGGACCCGTACGGGGACGTTGCAGTGATCGGCCAGATACCCAATCATGGACGAACTGAGGCCGATCATGCCCAGTACAGCCGTAATGGTCGCCATAATCATTTCCAGCGGCGTCGCCTGTACCATGAGAAGGACTGGCGATACGACAAAGATATAGGGAATGATGAAGGCCGCTATGGCCAATTTGGACGCATTGACCCCGGTCATGAGGGGATTGCCGCCGCTGATGCCGGCACCGGCATAGGCCGCCAGTGCTACCGGCGGTGTAATATCAGCGATGATTCCGAAATAGAAGACAAACATATGCGCCGCAAGGACGGGGACGCCCAGTTTTATCAGAGCCGGAGCGGCAATAGTCGCCGTGATGACGTAGTTTGCCGTGGTCGGCACGCCCATGCCCAGTATAAGCGCCGTAATCATGGTAAAGAACATGGTCGGCAGCAGCATACCGCCCGAAAGGTCGATCAGGGCCGATGCCAGTTTTAATCCCACGCCGGTCTTGGTAACGACGCCGATGATGATGCCGGCTGCAGCACAGGCTATGAGTACGCCCAGGACGCCTTTGGCGCCTTTTTCCAGCCCCTGGATGATCTGAATGGGTTTCATGCGCGTAGCCTTGCGGACAAACGATGCCGCGATGGACATGACGATGGCTACCAGTGCCGCCCGCATGGGTGAATAGCCTGCAACCAGCAGATAGACGATTGCGATGAGAGGCAGGGCCAGATGACCCCGTTCTTTCAAAATCGTCCAGATCTTAGGCAGCTGAGAGCGGGGAACTCCTTTCAGATTGTTGCGTTTTGCTTCGAAATGAACACCAAGACAGATACCTGTAAAATATAATAAAGCCGGGATAACGGCTGCCTTGACGATATCAATATAGGGAACGCCGACAAATTCTGCCATGAGGAAAGCCGCTGCCCCCATGACCGGCGGCATGAGCTGTCCGCCTGTAGACGATGCCGCTTCTACGGCACCGGCGAAATTCTTGTGATAGCCTAATTTCTTCATCATAGGAATGGTGAAGCTGCCTGTCCCGACGACGTTGGCTACGGAGCTGCCGGAAACGGTCCCCATGAGGGCGCTGGAAATGACAGCTACTTTGGCAGGCCCGCCACTGGACCAGCCGGCGATGGCATTGGCTAAATCAATGAAAAATTTCCCCAGGCCGGTCGCTTCCAGATAGGCGCCAAACAAAATAAACAGGAAAATAAAGGTAGACGATACACCAAGAGGAATACCGAATACGCCTTCGGTCGTAAAATACAGGTGTCCTACCAGCTGTTCCGGTGTCAGTCCCCGATGAGCCAGAACGCCCGGCATATAGGGACCGGCAAAGGCATACGCCAGAAAAGCCAGCACCACGCAGAGCATCGGCTTTCCTACGGCCCGCCGTGTAGCTTCCAGGATCAGCAGGATGCCTATGCTGCCTACGATGTAATCCATCGTCGTCACCGTTCCGGAGCGCAGCACGAGCTGCTGATATTCCAGGACGATATAAGCTGGAGAGGCTGCCCCCAGGATTGCCAGCAGGATATCCAGGGGATGGACTTTCCCGCTCTTCAGCCATTTCTTCCGTGTCGGATAGAGAAGAAATATCAGCGCCATGCCAAAGCCCAGGTGTACCGCACGCTGCAGCTGGGCATCGAGTACGCCGAACGCGCCGGTATACAACTGAAATATAGAAAACGTGATGGCAATGGCCGAAACAACTTTGGCCATAAATCCCTTGTAATTTATCGTATTGGATTCATTATCGTACTTTTTTAACACCTCATCGGCGAGTTGTTCCGTCGATTTTTCACTCATACTTCTCTCTCCCTTATCTGACCATATCCCGTATATACTGATATAACGGCGCTACCCTGATATCTACGGCACTGCCATCGGGCAGGTACTGATACAAAGGGCAGGCCGTATCCGCTATGGTAACGGTCAGTTGTGTGCCGACGCCTGTCCGCAGATGAAGCTGTGGGAAAGGCCGTTCCATATGGTCCATGATGAAATAATCGCCTTCATGGCGGAATGACCCATCGCTTTCCATAAACGGCAGTCCGACGCCGAAAGACTGGTATTTTGTTTTATGAAGGCAGAAGCCGTCCGCCCGGTCGTTGACGCTGAGGTATTCCCAGACGGGTGTTTTCTGCACAGAATGAATAAAACGGATGGTCACTGCCGTGCCCGCCCGTACCGGCACATCCAGCATATGGCGTCCTCCCCCATAGAGGAAGAGCCACGGCTGAAGCAGTACCGGTGACAGGACGAAGAGGAGCAGGCACAGCAGATATCCTCCCGTTAAAACACGGACGCGCATGAAGAATTATTCTTTAAAGAATTTTTCAGCGCCGGCATTCATCGGAATCGGCATGCCTTTCAGGGCGCCTTCCTTGGTGATGAGTTTGCCGACAGAATGAGCTTCTTTCAGACGGTCCAGGTTGGTAAAGAGGGCCTTGGCAATATCATAGCCCATCTGATCATCGACTTTATCCGATGCTACGAGCATAGCCATGACGGAAACGGTCGGTACGTCTTCATCAAAGCCGGCATAAGTACCAGCCGGGATGACCGTCTTGGTGTAGAACGGATACTGGGAAATGAGCTGGTCGGCTTTATCGGGATCGACAGCGAGGATGCGGATCTTATTCTGGGAAGCCAGATCCTGTACAGCCGCCGTCGGGAAACCAGCCGTCAGGAATGCTGCATCGACGTTGCCGTCTTTCAGGGCACTGGAGCTTTCACCGAAGGACAGGTACTGAACCTGGATGTCATCATAAGTCAGTCCATAAGCAGCCAGGATCTGGCGGGCATTGGCTTCTACACCGCTTCCGGCAGCACCGACGGAAACGCGTTTGCCTTTCAGGTCGGCAATGGTCTTGATACCAGACGATTCAAGGGTGACGGCCTGGCATGTTTCCGGATAGAGGGCGGCAATACCGCGGAGATTGTCAACTTTTTTATCCTTGAACATTTCCGTGCCATTAGCTGCATAGTAGGTAATATCGTTCTGGATAATGGCCAGATCGATAGATCCATCTTTCAGCATATTAATATTGGCAACGGAAGCGCCTGTGCTCTGGGCCGTGGCATTCATGCCTTCAATGTTCTTATTCAAAATTTCTGCCATAGCACCGCCAATCGGATAATACGTGCCGGCCGTGCCACCGGTACCAATATTCAGGAATTTCTTCTGGGCACCGGCTTTATTATCCCCACAACCGGCAAGCGCCCCTACGACTACGACAGCGGCCAGACCAACGGCCAATACTTTCTTGAGTGAACTGAACTTCATATGACATCCCTCCCAAAATTTGCGTTCCTGGACAAAAAAAGGCCTCCAAACCCTTCCTCGATTTGTACGGCCCCCTTGCCTCATTCTGCATTCTATTTTCCTTATACGAAAATTATAAATGTATAGTTATGTCTTGTCAATAAATTTTTTCAAAAAAATTCTTCCATTAAATTAAACGTTTAAGTAACAGTAATCCTCTACCATATGGTAAAATAAGCTTTATTGTTTTCGCATAGTAAAATTTAATCTCATGAAAAAAGGAGAAATTTGCATAAATACAAATTTCTCCCTGTTCGTAAGCACAAACTAATTTTTCTGTTTTTTGTCCATTACGCTGACGCAATTGTCCCCTGTTCAATTTCAAACAGATGAATCGTATCCGTTTCTCCTGCCAGCAGTTTCTGCACTTCTTCTGCCAGTTTCCTCGTTTCCATGGAACAGGTGAAGAGGAATATCTGTTCTTTCCTGCCCAGATCGGCCAGGAAGCGGATGGCTTCTTTCTGCCGTTGTTCATCGAAGCGGACGAGGATATCGTCGAGAATGATCGGCATCGGTTCGATCTGTTTGGAAAAGGCCATGGCCAGACTCATGCGGATGGCCAGATATACCTGGTCGCCCGTGCCGCTGCTCCATTCCTTTTCGGGAATGCGCCGGCCCGTCCCGTCGACGGCATAGAGCTGCCGCCCGTCAAAACTGGCCTGGAGCGTATACCGGCCCTGGGTCATGAGGTGGAGATAATCGCCGGCCTGGCGGATTACCAGAGGCTGGCGAACCCGTTCGTAATAATTCTGGGCTTCGCCGAGCATATACTGGGCATATAAGAAGGTCAGCCAGTCATCGGTCTTCCTGTCGAGTTCCGTTTTCCTGTTCTGCTTTTCCTGCAGCAGCCGTCCCGCTTCTTCGCTCTTTGCCATCTGGCTGAGCCGTTCGACGATGCTGCCTCTCTTTTCGGCCACTGCGGCCAGTTTCTTTTCCGTATCGGCTATCTTACGTTCATAGTATGCCTTTTCGTCTTTCCAGGTCTGGCAGTCGTGTATCTTTAATTCATGGCGGAGCTGGGCCAGGTTCTTCGGCGTCTTGGCGATGAGCTTGATGTGGGCTTCCGATTGTTCGTATACTTCTTTATACTGGTGGAACTGACGGAATTTCAAGATTTTGCTGCGGAATTCTCCTGCCGTCTGGGAGCCCGTTTCCTTCAGGATTTCTGCTTCCTGATGGCGGCGTATATCCCGTTCCTTCTGACATTTTGCCAGTTCTTTCTTCTTTTCTTCCTGCTGCCGGTCCTGTTCGCGGGCCACTTCTGCCTGAACGCGGATTTTCTGCCACATCTGATAAACCCGCTCGATGCCTTCCGGCGATACGTCTTCACTGACGCCGACTTCGCGGAAAATCTGTTCAGCACTATCCTTCAGACGGCTGATACGGGTCAGGATATCTTCTTTGCGCTTCTTCCAGTCCTTCAGGGACGTGCGGGCATGCTGGTATGCATCCCAGGCTTCTTTGGCAGCCTGGACATCGCCCGTTTCCAGTTTGGTAAACCCCGTCGTCTGCTGCCAGGTTTTCCAGGCACTGCGGCAGTTTCCCAGTTTATCTTCCCAGCCTTTTCCTTCCTGTTCCCATTTCTGGTAAATGGCGTCGTACATGACCTGCTGTTCCTTTTTCCAGGCATCCTGGGACTCTCTCGTCTTCCAGTCCATGTATTCCTTGCGGACGCCGTCGAGCATCTGATTCCAGGCCGCATTGTCTTCGTCCGTAGAAATTTCCAGGCCCGCATCATCGGCCATGGCTGAAAGGCGGGTCTGTAAGGTAGCCAGCTGACCCTCCAGTTCGCCGATGCGCCGGGGCACGCGCCGCCCGTCCGAACGCTGTTTGGCAAAAGCGGCAAGAGCCAACAGTACACACAGGACAGCCGCGCCGCCGGCCATCATGAGATCAAAATCATACAGGACGACCGAAGCCGCAAGTCCCGCCGCAGCCAGCAGAAAGAGCAGGCCCAGCGCCAGGAATCCATGGCTCGTTTCTGCCGGGTCTTCCTTCAGCAGCCGCAGCAGTTCCTGAGTCTTTTCCCGTTCTATGAGCGTATCCTGAATGGTGACGACTGATTTTCCCAGTTCCTTCCATTCTTCCGGCGTCCGCTGCGGCCCGTCGGCATTGCCCGTATCCAGAGAGGCACTGACATCTTTAGGACGGGCTGCCTGCCACTTTTCTTCTTCCCTGGTGTACGTTTCCAGATTGCGGGCCAGAGTCAGGGCCCGGTTCCAGTCGGCCTGTTCCGGAAGTGTTCCTTCCGTCCAGCCGGCCAGAGTCTGACTGTACTTATTTTCATCGTACTGCCAGTCCATTTCCTTATCCTCATGGTCTGCCAGTTCTTCCTGCCCCTGCTGCCACTGGGGCATATTGTGATACAGCTCATCAATCTGGGAGCCGCAGATGACCCAGCGGTTCCATTCCTGCTTGAAGGCCGGTCCCTTGCGGCTGGCCGCTTCCAGTTCTTTTATTTTTTCATTGATGTCCCGGATTTTCTGTTCCAGCTCTTCCCAGCGCTGGGCACCGTCGGCAGGGAACTGCGATACGTCGGCCAGTTCCTGCATGTGCTTCATGGCATCCTGCCCCCGCTTATACACGTCCCAAGCAGCCAGCGGCATAGCTACCTTTTCGATCTGCTGCTTCGTTTCTTCTATGCTCAGGCGCAGCCGTTTCTCAATTTCATGGGTCTGTTGTTCCTTTTCCTGCAAGGATGCAAATTCTTCTTCATCGTAGGACAATTCATGGATTTTACGGTCGAATTCGCGCTGTTCCTGCAACAGGTTATTGATGGGCTTCTTGCCCTGATGGGATGCTACGAGCAGTTCTCCCATCTGCCGCATAAAATCACGGCGGACCGCTCCCATGCGGACGCCGCTTTCGATGCTGAAGAAATGACTCCGTACTTCCTCGTTGGAGAGAATCTTGAATCCCTGCAGGTCCTCGAGTCCCATGGCAAAAATCTTATCATACGTACCCCGTTCCAGGCTGTGCCACCAGAGTGCGGACGGTTCTTCATGGATTACTTCGTCGCCATCGGCGATATACGATTCTTTTTCATTGCGGTAAATCCGGTATTCATGGCCGTCTTCCCGGCGGATATCCATGTGGCCGAAGTACCCTTTCCATTCTCCCCGTGGATAGCCGAAAAACATGGAGCGCACGTATTTCATCAGCGTCGTCTTGCCGCTTTCGTTCTGACCATGCATGACGATCAGGCCTTTTTCCGGCGGCACCCAGGAAACATTATGGTAAATACCGAAATCATCTAAATTCATCTGTATAATCTTCATATCTTATCCTCTTCTATCTTCCAGCAGCTTCTGCATGCCCAGCCATTTGGCTTTTTCAAACGCTTCCAGGAGCCGTTCGTCGGAAATACTCCGGCCATACGCTCCCAGGCGTTCAAATTCCGGCCGCTGTGACAAGATATCGCGCAGGACTTTCATTTTTTCATCCTGCGGCAGTGCATCGAGCTTGTCCGATACGTTGAGGTAGTCCCCTACCGTATCGGGCAGTTTACTCCGTTCGCCGGCATTGATTTTGGGACGGGCCATGTTGCGCAGGCGCTGTACCATGACGAAGGCGTATTTGCCGGCTTCTTCTTCCCGCCAGGCATCGATCCAGTACTGTGTCGCTTCCGGGTTATTGATGACCTGGTACATACTGCCCGACCCGGTAAAATTTATCGTCAGGAAAGTGGGCTTGCCACATTCCCGGCGCACTTTTTCTTTGGTAAAGCGCACGGCATCGCGCAGCTCCGAAACCGACTCGGCGTTATCGATGGGCACGTCGGCCGTTTCCCAGCGGACGATGCTCGTATCGATGAATTCCATATGTACCGTCCCGTACGGGCCTACTTCCACGTAATAACAGCCCCGCGGCCCCGTTTCTGTACAATCGAGTCCCTGGGGATTGCCGGCATATACGACATAAGGCTTCTCTGACAGGACCTGGTGCTTGTGCACGTGGCCCAGAGCCCAGTAATCCATGCCGCTTTCCTGCAGGTCCGTCATGCTGCACGGGGCATACGGCGACTGGGCACTGCCGACCTGGGTGTGCAGCAGGCCGATGGCATAACGGTCAGCCGCAGTCCGGCGGAAATTCCAGGCCAGATTGTCCCGCTGCTCGCTCTTGGCGTAGCTCTGCCCGTAGACAGCGGCTATTTCTTCCCCGTCTACGATGAGGGGGATCCGTTCGACCTTTTCCGTGCCAAAAACATGTACGTTGGGCGGAAAGGGAATCCGTGCCTTCCAGGCATCCAGCGGGTCGTGATTGCCCAGTACGGCAAAGACCTGTATATGGTGCTGGGCCAGCTTGTGCAGGAGGCGTACATAATCGAGCTGCGCCGTCAGGTTGTGGCTGCTGCTGGTATAGACGTCGCCGGCAATAAGGACGGCATCGACTTCTTTATCAATCGCCGTCTGGACGATTTTCTGAAACGCCCGGACCGGTGCCTTGCCGACGATACGCTGCCAGCGTTCATCGACCATGGCGATATCATGAAAGGGACTGCCCAGATGCAGGTCCCCGCAATGTATAAAACGTAAACTTTTGGCCATTAGTCTCCCTCTTTCTCTGACCAGGCTGTTTTTAGTGCCTCCACAGCGTCTTTCAGCTGACAGCCGGGAATTTTGGAAAAGCTCAGAAGAAATTCTTTTTCCGTCTCCAGATTCCGGTTTTCATAAAAGGATTGCACCGATAAGACGCGGCAGCCTTTTTTCGCTGCCTTTTTCAATAATATGTCTTCCGTATCGGGGCTTTTCAGGGTAATGTGACAATAGACGCCCGATACGATACGGCTGACGCGGATGCGGTCCCCAAAGGCTTTCACGAGGAAACGCTCCATGATCTCCCCTTTTTCCTGATAGTCTTTGCGCAGGCGCCGCACCTGCCGGGCCAGTTCTCCGCTGCGGATATATTCGGCAAGGACACACTGTTCCAGCACAGAAGCGCCCTGGCGGAACAGGGCGCGGCTCTGCCGATACCTGCCAAGAAGCGGTGGCGGAAGGACCATGTAACTAAGACGCACAAATGGCGGCAGCACTTTGGACAGTGCCCCCATGTAGATGACGCGGCCGGCCTTGTCCATTCCCTGCAAAGCAGGCACGGGACGGCCGTAATAGCGCAGTTCACTGTCATAATCATCTTCGACGATCATGCCATCGTGGTCGCCTGCCCAGTGAAGCAGGTCGTAGCGCATACCGGCCGGCATGACTGTTCCCGTAGGGAACTGATGGGACGGACTGACATATACCAGACGCGCCCCGCTCCGTTCCAATATATCCATAGACAACAGCCCGTCCCGCACCGGTACGGGCTGCAGCGAAAATCCGCGGCTGCGGAATAGTTCCCTTCCCAGGCGGAATCCCGGCTCTTCCACGGCGATACACTCATAATCGGGCCGGAGCAAACTGGCAAGGACGGCCAGAAGCGGAATGGTTCCCGAACCGATCAGTATCGCCTCCGGATCGGCATGGACGCCGCGGCTCTGGTAGACATATTCACTCAGCGCCTGCCGCAGGACAGGTGCTCCCTGTTCATCCTGATTGGCCAGAAGATATGCCGGCTCACTCAGGACGCGGTTCATCAGCTTGCGCCAGACCGTCATAGGGAAGCGTTCCATATCCATGTCCCCGCTGCCAAAATCATAGACGACCGGCGGCTGTATTTCCTGCTTTTCCGGCTGACGGTACACGGGCCGTTCTTTTTTCTGCGGAAAGGCAATGTCGGCTACTTCATACCGCGCCTTGGTCCGGCGGATGATGTATCCTTCACTGGCAAGCTGGTAATAGGCCTTTTCGACGGTCATCTTGCTGACGCCGGCCCGCTGGGATAGTTCGCGCACTGAAGCCATCTTCATCCCTGCCGGCATCCGGCGGGCCGTAATTTCATCGCGGTAATAGGCATATATTTGTACATAGTACGGTATTTTGCTAAGAGTGTCGATTTGCAGCATAGGTCCCCCGGTAATAATCAAGGCAAATTTACGATAAGCCTACCCTTTATTGTATCGAAAAACAGTTCTGGTGAAAAGAGCTGACAGGCACATTTATAGGAGAAATGCCGACAAACCGGACCGTATGGCATCAGCTGTCAGCTACGGCCGCTGCAATGGCTGCCCCAACCGACGGGCCATCATAGACCAGTGCCGCTTCCACGGGAATCCCCTGCTGCCGGGAATGACCCCGCCGGGCCGCACAGCCATACAGGGCATCGTCAAACATGAGGAGCCCTCCGCGGATATGACTCAGGAGCCCCCCTTCAATGGCAATGGACTGGCGGGAAATATGGCCTTTAGGATACAGATGCTGCAGGATTCCATAGCAGGCAGCGCCGGAAAGCTGTGCCGTCCGCACGAGAATCGTCCCGGCCAGATTGCGCAGCGGCTCTACATCAGCGGGAGCGACGATGCGGTTCAGCAGGCGGCTCAGGCGCAGGCGGGCATCATCGGGATTGCCAGCCGTTACAATGCGGTTCATTTCCGGTGTCGTGCACGGCGGGATATCGTCCGTATCAAAATACGTCTTCAATGTCTCTCTATAGATAGAACCGAGATAGGCGCCACTGACCATTTTTTCCAGCATGTGGTGACCGGGAAAGCGCGTCGCTTCGTCTACCCGTTCATCCCATTGATTTCGCGGCATCCCATCGAAATCACCCGCTTCCAGGTTGATGACCATGGACTTCTCTGGTTCGTAATAACAAATATTAAACCCCGTCCCGCAAATGACGCCAATATGGGTATGGCGGTATTGATAAGCTGCAGCCATGAGCACGGCTGTCGTATCATTAATCAGCGCTGCCGGACGGATCCGGTCGAGACCGCGGCGCCGGAGCGCCTCTTTCAGCAATTGGTTGATCCAATTTCCTTCCACGCCGGCAACGGCCATTTCCTTAGACCACTGTACCAGGCGCGCGTCGTGACAGTCGGACTGGCTGACTTCATAGGAAAAGGTATGTCCCAGGGCACAGTCCACATTGCCTCCGGCCGCTTCCTCTACAGTAGCCGCGATAAAATCAAAAAGCTCCTCTGCCCGCGTCTCCTTCGTCGTATAATCGTATTCTCCTTCTTTCCGCAAAGGATGAGAGACAATTTTATCAATAATAAAGCAGTGCCCGCCCAAAAGACGGATACGGGAAGCGCGCACATTGGTCCCGCCGAAATCCAGGGCCAGATACGTACCCTTCTCGCTGCCATCTGGCAGATCCATATAGGACGGCAACGCTGAAAGAGACGATGGATCACCTGCTTCTGCCGCTTCCAGCTGCTGCCGGAAGGACGCTGCAAAATACTGCAGCTGTTCATCACTCCAATAAAAATGCTGTGCAATATTCATCCAGTTGCCACTTGCTTTCCGGCCCATGTACAGTCCCCCTGTCTCTTTCGCTATCGTTATGAATATTATACTACAACAGGGGATGACGATAAAATTTTTACGTAAATTTTTTGTAATAGCGGCTATATGTGACAAAATGCACATTGACATTTTTTCATATTTCACTATAATGAAACGTAGAGTGAGACCGGAAGAGGCCGCACGAAGGGGTACACCACCTTGGGTGTAATTCTTCGTGCGGTCTCTTTATTTTTCTATTCCCCACGCGGAAAGGAGACTCAGTATGGTCAGGATAAACGGCAATGATGTGGCCGCGGCCGGGCAGAATTTGCAGGCCTTCCTCGAACAGGAAGGTTATCGCTGCGACCGCATCGCCATTGAACTAAACGGTGCTATCGTACCGCGCAAGACGTATGCCGCCGTAACCCTCCACGATGGCGATTCGATGGAAATCGTCCATTTCGTAGGAGGCGGCTGATACAGACAGCATACGGCGTTCTTATCTTATATTATGAATCAAGGAGTGATTCCCATGGAAAATGATGACAAACTCGTACTTGGCGGTCATGAATTCACATCCCGCTTTATCTTAGGTTCCGGTAAATTTTCAGTCGATCTGATCAAAGCCGCCGTCGATCAGGCAGGCGCCCAAATCGTCACCATGGCCCTGCGCCGTGTAGAAGCCGGACAGAAAGACAATATCCTCGATTTTATTCCCAAAGGCGTAACCCTCCTGCCGAATACGTCGAGCGCCCGCACGGCCGAAGAAGCCGTCCGCATCGCCCGCCTTTCCCGTGAAATCGGCTGCGGTGATTTCATTAAAATCGAAGTCATGCGCGATTCCAAATACCTGCTTCCTGATAATGCCGAAACGATTAAAGCGACGGAAATACTCGCCAAAGAAGGGTTTATCGTCCTGCCCTATATGTATCCCGACCTGTACGCCGCCCGGGCGCTCGTCGATGCCGGCGCCGCTGCCATCATGCCCCTGGCCTCTCCTATCGGTACCAACAAAGGCCTGAGCACCCGCGATTTCATCCAGATACTCATCGATGAAATCGACCTGCCCATCATCGTCGATGCCGGTATCGGCCGTCCGTCCCAGGCCTGCGAAGCCATGGAAATGGGCGCTGCCGCCATCATGGCCAATACGGCTATCGCCACAGCCGGCAACCTGCCGCTCATGGCCCAGGCATTCCGCAAGGCCATCGAAGCCGGTCGTGCCGCTTATCTAGCTGGTATGGGCCGTGTACGGGAAACGGCTTCGGCTTCTGATCCGCTCACAGGATTTTTAGGCGACTAAGGGGGCTTTTTCATGGAACAGAAACGTATTGATCATATGAAATATCTGCCCGGCATGGAAGTGCTCGATTCGGACATGCTCAGCCAGGTCTTAAAATACCACGATGCCTTCCGCAATGAAGATTTTACCGGCAAAGACGTCGAACTGGCCCTCAGCAAGATGCGCCTCGATCCGCATGATTTCATGGCACTTCTCTCTACGGCCGCTGCTCCCTACCTGGAAGAAATGGCCCAGAAAGCCCATATCGTCACGCGCCGCCATTTTGGCAATAACATTTCTGTCATCACGCCGATTTATTTTGCCAACTACTGCGACAACTACTGTATCTACTGCGGCTTCAATTCCCATAACAAAATCAAGCGGGCCCGCCTGTCTGACGAAGAACTGCACCGGGAATGCAAAAACATCGCCGATGCCGGCATTGAAGAAGTCATCATGCTCACTGGAGAAAGCCCCAAGATGAGCGACATCAAATACATCGGCAATGCCGTGAAAATCGCCCGTCAGTATTTCCGTGCCATCAACATGGAAATCTACCCGGTCAATTCCGATGATTACAAATACCTCCACGAATGCGGCGCCGATTACGTCACGGTCTTCCAGGAAACGTACAATTCCGATAAGTACGAAACACTGCACCTGGCAGGCAACAAGCGTATTTTCCCATACCGTTTCTATTCCCAGGAACGGGCTATCCTCGGCGGCATGCGCGGCGTCGGCTTCGCCGCTCTCTTAGGTCTCGATGACTACCAGAAAGACGCTGTGGCAACGGGCATGCACGCCTATCTGATGCAACGGAAATATCCCCATGCGGAAATTTCCCTTTCCTGCCCGCGTCTGTGCCCGATTATCAACAACGATAAAATCAACCCGAAGGACGTAGACGAACGGAAACTGACCCAGATTATCTGTGCCTACCGCCTGTTTCTGCCTTACGCTTCCATCGTCGTTTCCAGCCGGGAAAGCGCCAAATACCGCAACGCCATCATGAAAATCGCTGCTACCAAAGTATCGGCCAGCGTCTGTGTCGGCATTGGCGGCCATCTGGAAGATGACGGCAGTGAAAAAGGCGATGAACAGTTTGAAATCACGGATAACCGTCCCTTCGATGAAATGTACGCCGCCATTAAAGGCATGGGGCTCCAGCCGATTACGAGCGAATACATTTACTTATAACACCGTTTGCAGACGCCGGAATATCCGGCCGGCGTTTTGCCATATACTAAACATATCCAATGGTCCTGCCAGCCCTATCCACCTGGCAGGACAGCAAAAAAGGATTGTCACACATCATGGTGCGGCAATCCTTTTTTGCATGTTTTCCTATGCTTCTCTCAGTAAATATCCGTTGGCTTTATATATTTTAAGAATAAATTAAATAAAGGTAATAGAAAATATACTAAAGAGGCTGCAACAGCATGAACCGAATAGGTCCTGTCGTTGCAGCCTCATGTACGATTGGATAAAATAATGTAATCCCGTCGATATCCGTCCCGGTCAAACTACAGCCAGTGCCTGTTCCAGATCAGCAATAATGTCTTCCGGGTCTTCCAGACCGACTGACATGCGTATCATGCCGTCCGTAATGCCGGCCGCTTCCCGTACTTCTCTGGGAATCATGGTGTGGGTCATGGCGGCGGCCTGTTCTACCAGTGTTTCCGTATCGCCCAGGCTGACGGCCAGCGTACACAATTTAAGATGGTTGATGAACGTCTTGCCCGCTTCCAGTCCGCCTTTGACATCGAAGCTCAGCATGCCTCCACCACCGCGCATCTGCCGTTTCGCCAGTTCATACTGCGGATTAGATGGCAGGAAGGGATAGCGGACGATGTCAATTTTCGGGTGCTGTTCCAGATACTGCGCAATCTGAAGTGCATTGGTATTATATTGTTTCATACGTACGGCCAGTGTCTTGAGTCCCCGCGTGGCCAGAAAGGCGATTTGCGGTGCCATGACGGCACCAAAGTGCATGAGCGTACCGAGGCGGCAGTCGCGCAGGAATCCTTCATCATTGGAGATGATGGCTCCTCCCAGAAGATCGCCGTGCCCGCCGATGTACTTGGTCACGCTCTGTACGACCCAGTCGGCGCCCAGGTCGAGAGGATTCGTGTTGTACGGCGTGGCAAAGGTGTTATCAACACCGACTTTGATGCCGTGTTCATGAGCGATGGCCGAAATAGCCGCAATGTCAGCCATGACCATGGTCGGGTTTGCCGGCGATTCGACGTAAATGAGTTTCGTATTGTCTTTGATGCCATCCTTCAACGTTTCCAGATCCTGCGGATCAAAGTCCCCCACTTCGACGCCGAACCGGGGCAGGAAATCACGGGTAATATCTTCTGTACCGGAATACTTGGCCTTGCAGAACAGCGCATGGTCACCGGCGCGTACACTCATGAAGATGGCCCCTGCCACGGCACCCATCCCCGATGCATATGACACGGCACCGAGTCCATGTTCGGCAGCGGCTATCTTTTTTTCAAAATAATCGTTGCTGGGATTGGTAATACGGCTGTAGGCAAAACTTTCGGCATAATCGTCACAGGCTTTGACCGCATCATCTGTCGAGTCGAAATAAAAGGTCGAAGTCTGATAAATCGGTGGCACTAAGGCACCGTAGGCATCCCGCGGTTCACCGGCATGAATGTTGACCGTAGACGGTCCGTATTTTGTCCTGTCAAAATCAGGATGGCGCAATACACTTAAACTCATGTTCATATCCCCCTCTTCATATTACTTATTCTCCCACTGTCCTTACAGCGGCTTTACCATGTCCCGTCGCTTTATAAATCAAAGCTCCTGCGACAAAGCCGATGATAAACGGCGTAATCCAGCCGAAGCCAAAGGTCGAAAGCGGCGTTGCTGCCACGATAGCTTTGGCAAAGCCAAGACCGGACAGGCCCGGCAGTGATTCTATCAGCGCATAAATAGTAACCAGATATACCGATCCCTTGTAGGCCCCGTCATTCGGCACGACTTTGACCAATACGCCCAGGACAAGCAGTGCCAGGCACGGCGGATAGCATACGCCGAAAATCCAGCCGACGTAGGTGACGATGCCATCGACGCCGAGGAGAGCCGTAAGAGCCGAAAGGATGCTGCATACGATAGCAACTTTCTTATAACTGACTTTGCCGGTCATGGTGCTGGTAAATTCCGCAACCGCCGCTACCTGGCCGATTGCCGTAGTCAGGCAGGCCAGTACGACGGCGATGCCCATGGGGACCATGACCCACGTGCCGACGCGCTGGATGATGGCGACGAGCAGTTCTGCCCGGCCGATAGACTGCGGATAGTCACCGCTGACACAGGCGCCCATATACAACAGCGACCCGTAAATGATGAGGAGCAGGACGAAGGCGACGATGCCGCAATAAATGAGGACTTTATTGCGCTGGCCAATGGTCGTGTAGCCTTTGCCTTTGATAGAGCTGATGAATACGGCTGCCATGATAAAGCTGACCAGGACATCGCCTGTATTATATCCACCCAGGAAGGCATTGACGAACGGTTTGGCTACCTGTGGTTCAATCGGCGTTCCCAGAGGATGGACGATACCCATGATGGAAACGACGACCAGGATGAGTGCCAGAAGCGGCGTCAGATACCGGCCCATGCGGTCCATGACGTTATTCTTATCTTTGACAAAAAAGAAGCATATAATGAAATATATGATGACCAGTGGAATGAACGGCGCCCCCGGCACATTGCCCTGTACACCGAGCTGGATAGCCGTAGCACAGGTCCGGGGAATGGAAACGAAGGTGCACACAAACATCAGCGCCGCCAGCAGGACATTGTACGTATACTTGCCGACGTGATCGGTGATAGCATGGACATCGCCGTTCAGACCAATGACAACCAACGTAAAAATAGGAAGGAAAATACCGGAAAGCGTCAGGCCCGACAGGCCGGCAAATACGGCAGACCCGCTATTGAGGCCCAGCTGGGGCGGGAAAATCAGGTTGCCTGCCCCAAAGTAGGTAGCGAAGAAAGCAAAACCGAGGATAAAAATATCGAGAATCTTGATACTGCCATTACCGGGAGAAGAATTGCCACTCATCATACATACCTCCTTATAAGCCGCACCCGGCCCTTCAGTCCCGCAGCCCGTCCGGGCCGGATGCCGTACCACAAAACAGAACTTATAATTTTTCCAGAGCCTGATCGAAATCGTTCAGCAAATCGTCTGTGTCTTCCAGTCCGGAAGACAGGCGGATCTGGCCGTACGTGATGCCAATTGCCGCCAGTTCATCGGCCGAAAGGTCACGGTGGGATGCTTTCGGCGGATAGGTCAGAGTCGTGCACGTACCGGCCAGAGTCGGTACGAAATGGACCAGTTTCAGATTGGCAATGAGTTTGTCGATCAGTTCCATTCCGCCTTTGAAATTGACGCTGAGCATGCCGCCGTATCCATTACCTTCAAACTGCTTGTCTGCCAAAGCCTTGCTGGGAGACGAATCCAGGCCCGGATAATAGACTTTTTCTACTTTCGGATGGTGTTCAAAGAACTTTGCCAGAGCCAGGCCGTTCTGGCTCATCTTCTGGACGCGCAGCGGCAGTGTCCGCAGACTGCGTGCCAGGAGCCACGATTCCGTCGCACCCAGATTGCCGCCGTACAGGCCGAGATAGAAGCGGATCGTATCGATCAGTTTTTTCGATCCCAGCGCCGCGCCGCCTACGATATCGTCATGGCCGCCCAGGTATTTCGTCGCGCTGTACAAAACGAGGTCGGCACCGAATTTTGCCGGCTTAGCCACGATGGACGTAGCAAAAGTGTTGTCGATAAAGAGCAAGGCGCCGTTGTCATGGGCCACGTCTGCCAGATGCCCCAGATCCGGGACGGACATGAGCGGATTGGCAATGGTTTCCCCGTAAATAACTTTCGTGTTGGGCTTGATGTAGTCTTCCGGTTTCTGTGTATCGAAATCGATGAACGTCGTTTCGACCCCCCACTTGGAAAGTTCATGTTTTAAGAAATAGAACGTTTCCCCGTACAGCACAGGAGAAGCCAGTACATGGTCTCCCGGTCTGAGCACGGCCAGAAGCGATGTGGTGATAGCCGCCATGCCGGAAGAAAAGACCAGGCCCGTTTCCGTTCCATCGCCCGCTGCCAGAATACGCGATGCCGCATCAGAATTAGGGTTTCCCAGACGGAAATAGGCGTAGCCCGGTGCCCCTTCATCACAGATTTTATCCATCGGTTCAATAGAATCAAATATATAGGCCGATGACAAATAAATAGGAAATGTTTCCGGTACGGTCAGTGCCTTGTTCATTTCATAGCACATTTCTCCTGTCCCCGTATGCATATACGTCGTAGCCGTTCCTCTTGACATGATATAATCTCCTTCCCTAAGTACAGAAATCAACTGGCTGTATGACTTTTCCGGAATCGTCAATTGTCTTTTTGTTATCTTAATTATATCGGTAAAAGGCAAAAAAATATATGCATCACGCGGCGTATTTATAGTAGTATTTTAGGAGTACATCGGATAAAACATACTCCTTTTATACTCCTTTTATACTCCACGCACATCCTCTCCGCATCGTTTTCCTGCCACTTTCGTCCTCCCCGGGCTGCACGCTGTATCATAAAAAAACTCTGCACGATATCTACCGTGCAGAGGCTGATTCCCTATGTACTTATTCCCGGGCCCGTTCCCACGTCCGTATGGCTTCCATAAGCTGCAGGCGGCTGCTGACGCCCAGCTTGGCAAAAATATTGTGCAGATGTTTTTTTGTTGTACACTGGCTGATGACCAGATGACGGCTGATATCTTCCGTCGAATACTGCTTCATGACCAGGCTGGCAATCTCACTTTCCCGGGGAGTCAGCCCCATAGCTATCAGTTGGCTTTCTTCCTGATCTTTTTCGTGCTGCTGCACCTGGCATTCCTTCCGTTCCCTGCGCAAGCGGATAGCCAGATGATCTTTCAGCCGGTCCAGTATTTCCATTTCGTTATCGGTAAAATCCCGCTGCCGGTCCGTCCGGTAGAGGACGACTTCTCCCAACAGTTTCCGATCATCGGCCAGGACGATGCCGCTATAAAAGCTGACTTCATTGGGGAGAAGAAATGATTTCCGGACTTCTGTCACCGAGTCTGTCACCTCTTCATCCGGCGTGACCAGGTCACTGCTGCGATAGGCCATGGTGCGGCGCAGGCTGATGACGCGGCGGCAAATGCCGTTCGTATTGATCAACCGGCCATAAGCCTTGACAATCTCCGGATTCATGTGGATACAGAAAGGAGACTGCAACACCAGAAGACCGCCCGTTTCCTCATGAAACAGAAAAAAAGCGGCCCGTTCAAACGGTACGATATTCCGCAATGCCTCCAAAAAATACCGCTGCATGTCCCGGATCGTATCCGTACCGTGGATCAGCAGGGATAATTCGTTGATTCCCAGCCATTCTGAATTTGTTAACATACTGCCACCTTCCATCCGCCATCACCCGTCCTCCAGGGGGTCCGGTGAAAAAGTAATGCGTCTTTACTCATGTTGCCGTCGCATATTGTCGCATATTATATATACTTATTATATAATGATTATGCAAAAAAATAAAGTTTATTCCTTGTATTTCATTTTGGTATGAATGGATGTTTATTCCATAAATGCATTAATTTATCGTAATTCAGCAACGATTTTTTCCTTTTTTTATGCCTTATCGTCATAATATAGCTGAGAATTTATTGATAGTTAAGAGAAATAAATGTATAATGATATATATTGTTAACAGTTGAGATAACGTTAAAAGACAAGGGTGATATATTGTGTTGAAATTGATTGCTGTAACAAACCGTGCGCTATGCAAACAAAATTACTGGGATCATATGGAACAAGTAGCAGCTTCTGATATCGACAGTATTATTTTGCGCGAAAAAAATCTCGACGAAGAAGAATACACAAATTATGCCAAAAAAATGCAGCGGCTCTGTAATCTGCATCAGAAACAGTGTATCCTCAGTTACTTTGGCCGCGTCGGTGTCAAACTCCACATCCCCCGTTTCCAATGTTCGCTGGACTATTTGCAGTCCCACACGGCGATTACCTATTATATGACCAGCCTGGGAGTTTCTGTACACAGCGCGGAAGAAGCCCGTCTGGCCGAAGAACTGGGAGCCCATTACATCATCGCCAGCCACGTGCTGCCCACGCCGTGCAAGCCGGCCCAGCCGCCTATCGGCCTCCAGGAACTGCGCAATATTACCAGTGCCGTACACGTTCCGGTCTATGCTCTGGGCGGTATAACACCGGAAACGCTGCCACAGCTGGCCGGTATCCCCATCGCCGGCGCCTGCGTCATGACCGGACTCATGACCTGTGATGATGTGCCGGCATACGTGCAGAAGCTGCGTCAGGCAATGCAGTAGAAAGGATGTCCTACTCATGAAACAAGCTTATATTATCATCGATATGCAGAATGATTTCATCGACGGGGCCCTGGGTACGAAAGAAGCACCGCTCATCGTACCGCGCATCGAAGCCCTTCTTCAGGCTGCCAAAAAAGACGAAACGCACCAGACGGATTTCATCTTCACCCAGGATACACATGGCGAAGACTATATGGATACGCAGGAAGGACGTAAACTCCCCGTTCCCCATTGCATCCGCGATACCCACGGCTGGCAGATCTGCAGGGACCTTCTGCCGTACACGCTCATGGCACCGGTCCTGGAAAAACCGACTTTCGGCTGCACCCAGCTCGTCGAAGAAGCGGCACCATACGACCGCCTGGTCCTCATGGGGCTCTGCACGGATATCTGCGTCATTTCCAATGCCATGCTCCTAAAAGCCTATTTCCCGGAAAAGGAAATCGCCGTCCGGAGCGACTGCTGTGCCGGGGTCACACCGGAAAGCCACGCCGAAGCCTTGCGCGCCATGAAGCGCTGTCATATCGATATTATCTGATTATGCCAGACCGTCTTTCCGGCGGTCTGCTTTTTGCGTCATCGTATTTCTTTATATCTGTTATAATATATCTATGTTTTGACATATGTCATCATCACCAGTATAATAGGAACAGGGCATGGTACAGCCCATGCCCTGTATCGTCATGGTGAAAGGAGGAGTATTTATGCCGCGTCCCCAACGCTGCCGCCGTGTCTGTTCTCTGCCCCGTCAGGAATCGTTTACTCCCGACGGAAAGCAAAATGATTGTGATACTATCGTAATGACTGTCGATGAATATGAAGTCATCCGCCTCATGGATCTGGTCGGTCTGACACAGGAACAGGCTGCTGTACAGATGGATGTAGGCCGCACGACTGTAACGGGAATCTATGAATCGGCCCGTCATAAAGTAGCTTTGGCACTGGTATACGGCAGACGCCTGCTCATCCAGGGCGGTAAAATCCAGGTTTGTGAACGCGCCGGTTCGTGCTGCAATCCATTCTGCCGGGCCGTCCGCGAAAAACGGGATACGATCCCACAAAAGGAGAATGATACACAATGAGTGAAAACTGTAATCACGACTGTTCCAGCTGCGCCAGCAACTGTGAAAGCCGTACGGAACCACAGAGCCTTCTGGCAAAGCCTCATGAAGGCACCCATGTCAAACACGTCATCGCCGTCGTCAGCGGCAAAGGCGGCGTCGGTAAATCCCTGGTCACGTCGCTCATGGCCGTACAGATGCACCGCCGTGGCTTTAAAACGGCAATCCTCGATGCCGATATTACCGGCCCTTCCATTCCGAAAGTATTCGGCATCACCGATCGTGCTACAGGCAGCGAAGCCGGCATCAATCCTGTCGTCACCAAAGGCGGCATTGAAGTCATGTCCATGAACGTCCTTCTGGAAGATACGGCCTCGCCCGTCGTCTGGAGAGGACCGGTCATTTCCGGAGCAGTCAAACAGTTCTGGACCGACGTGCTCTGGGGCGACATCGACTACATGTTCGTCGATATGCCTCCGGGAACGGGCGATGTTCCCCTTACCGTATTCCAGAGCCTGCCCGTCGATGGCATCCTCGTCGTCACTTCCCCGCAGGAACTGGTTTCCCTCATCGTCGAAAAGGCATTGAAGATGTCTGAACTGATGCACATCCCCGTCCTGGGCCTCATCGAAAACATGAGCTACTTCGAATGCCCGAACTGCCATGAAAAAGTAGAAATCTACGGCCCGAGCCGCGTCGATGAATCGGCTCAGAAGTATGGCATCAGCCATACGGCCAAACTGCCGATCGATCCAGCCTTTGCCGCGCACTGCGATAAGGGCGATATCGAAAGCTACCAGGCCGATTATCTGTCCGATACGGCTGCCTTCCTCGAAGGCGTACTGGGTAAATAAAAATCCCATTTACGATAAGACAACCAAAGGCTGCCGCAAAATGAACTTGTGAGTCATTTTGCGGCAGCCTTTTTGCACTGGAAAGAGTATCCGGGCAATTCTCCCTGTAAAATAACGATATTATTTTTTGCCGCCCAGATACGCCGCCGTGACCTGGGGATTGGCCGCTACTTCCGATGCCTTTCCCTGCAGAACGATATGCCCTGTTTCCATGACATAAGCGTAATCGGCAATCTGCAGGGCCTTTTTGGCATTCTGTTCGACCAGGAGGATCGTCGTACCGCTTCCATTGATATCTTTGATGACGTCAAAGATTTCCTGTACGACGATGGGAGCCAACCCCATAGACGGTTCGTCCAGAAGGAGCAGCTCCGGCCGGGCCATGACAGCACGGCCGATGGCCAGCATCTGCTGTTCACCGCCGGACAGCGTTCCGCCGAACTGCTTTTTCCGTTCTTCCAGCCGGGGAAAGCGGTCATAGACTTTTTTCAGGTCTGCGGCAATACCCCCTTTATCACTGCGCTGGTAGGCGCCAAGGTACAGATTTTCTTCGACGCTCATGTTCTGCAGGATCTGCCGGCCTTCCGGCACCAGGGATATGCCTTCGTGGACGACCTGATAGGGTTTCGTCCCGGCAAGGGGTTCCCCTTTGAAACGGATTTCCCCGTCTCTGGGAGATACCAATCCCATGATAGTTTTCATGGTCGTCGATTTTCCGGCGCCATTGGCACCGATAAGGGAAACGATACTGCCTTCCGGTACAGACAGGCTGATGCCTTTGAGGGCCATGATGCTGCCGTATCCGGCTACGATGTTTTGTAATTCCAGGAGCATTACTCTTCATCCTCCTTTCCCAGATAGGCTTCGATGACAGCCGGATTATTCTGGATTTCCGTCGGGGTCCCTTCGGCCAATTTTTTGCCAAAATTAATGACCACCAGGCGGTCGCACAAATCCATCATAAGATTCATGTCATGTTCAATGAGCAGGATGCTCACGTGATACGTATCGCGCAGTCCCCGGATGAGTGTCCCCAGTGCCGCCGTTTCGCTGTCATTCATGCCGGCAGCCGGTTCGTCGAGGAGCAGCAGTTTGGGATGAGTAGACATGGCCCGGGCTATTTCCAGTTTGCGCTGCTTGCCATAAGGCAGGCTGGATGCAATCGTATCGGCGTCCTGATCGAGGCCGACGAACTTCAGGAAATCCATGGCCTGCCGCTGTGCTTTCCTTTCTTCCTGTCTCTGGCCTTTCGTATGAAATACACTGGACCAGATACCGGAACGAAGCTGGGTGTGACAACCGACGAGGCAGTTTTCCAGGACCGTCATCTGTGGAAAGAGGCGAATGTTCTGGAACGTCCGGGCAATGCCCAGAGAGGTGATTTCATGAGGTTTCTTTCCTTCAATGGACGTTCCCTGAAAGAGGATATCTCCTTCCGATACCTGATATACGCCGGTAATCAGATTGAACAGGGTCGTCTTGCCGGCACCATTGGGTCCGATAATGCCGTAAATCTGGCCTTCTTCCACGGAAAAGGAAATATCGGAAGACGCCGTGACCCCGCCAAATCGCTTGACGACATGTTGTAATTCCAGGAGCATTACCGGTCACCTTCTTTCGCCGTTTCCTGCACAGCCCGGGCCGGCCGCCGGCGGTGCAGTTTTTTCAGGACATCATAGGACAGGATGCCATCGGGACGGAAGGCCATGAGCGCCACCAGCATGATGCCGTAGAGCATATCCCGATATTCTGCCAGGTCGCGCAGCAGTTCCGGCAGCACGGTCAGGATGACTGCGCCCAGAGGCGAGCCCCACATGACATTGCTGCCGCCGAATACACAGTACAATAAGGCATCGACGACTTTATGCCAGGAGAAATCGGTCGGGCTGATGAAATTAGCCGTATGGGCAAAGAGTGCTCCGGCAACACCGGCAAAGAATGCGCTGAATAAAAAGGACATCATCTTATAATATACAATAGGGATGCCTGAAAGTTCCGCTGCGTGTTCATCTGCTTTGATAGCAGCAAAGGCCCGGCCTATGCGGGATTCTTCCAGCCGGTGCCAGAACCAGAGGATCGCCACAACGACAATTATCAGAACGAGGCACATGAGGAGCTGGCCGCCGGTCTGGCTATCTATATCGAGGACATCGAGGAAATCGCTGGCCAGGTCACCCAAGGTATTGGCCATAGAAGGAATCCCCGAAAGGCCCAGGGCGCCATTGGTGATTTTCAGATTCAAGGCCAGGACGCGGACGACTTCACCGAATCCCAATGTAGCGATAGCCAGATACATACCGCGCAGTCTTGTCGTCGGGATACCGACGACGAGAGCAACCGCAGTGGCCATAATACCACCGAGAACGATGGCAGCCGGCATAGGAAGTCCGACCTGCATGGTCAGGATGGCTGACGTATAAGCACCGACGCTCATGAATCCGGCATTGCCCAGAGACATCTGGCCTGTACATAATGTCATGTATACAGACAATGACAAAATAATATTAATACAGGAAAACACGACGACTTGCAGGACATACCCATTCAATATTTCATCCATTATGGTCTGCCTCCTTTGCCGGCTTTGGAAAAGAGCCCTTCAGGCCGGAAGAACAAGATGAGGATGATGATGCCGAAAGCGACGGCATCGCGATAGGACGACGCGCCATAGGCGACACTGAATACTTCGGCAATGCCCAGGATAAAGCCACCCATCATGGCGCCACGGATGTTTCCCAGGCCACCCATGATGAGAACAGCCAGGCCTTTAAAGCCCATAGTCATGCCCATAGTCGGTTCGATGGCATTGAAGGAAAGACCGACCAGGACGCCGGCAGCCGCACCCAGGGACGAAGCCAGCATGACCGTGAAGGTAATGATGCGGCTGGTGTTAATGCCCAGAAGGCCTGCCGTTTCGATATTTTCCGACGTCGCCTTGACGGCCTTGCCGATTTTCGTCTTATCCAACAAGAGCGTCAGCAGCACCATCAGAACGATAGCCGTCCCGAAACCGACAATCTGGATCATGGAAACCTTGAAGAGGCCGACATCCATGAGTGCCCCTTCAAACTGAGGCGGAAAAGACTGGGTCTGGGGCCCCCAGATCTTGAGGGCCAGACTTTCCAGGAAAATCGATACGCCGATCGTACTGATAAGCGGTGCCAAGTGCGTTACCTTGCGGCGGCGCAAGGGGCGCAGTGCCAGGTATTCCAGCAGAAATCCCAAGACCGCACCGCCCAGCATGGCACCGATGAGAGCCACGAATATATTGGCTCCGGCGGCCGTTACCAGCATCAGGCCGATAAAGGCGCCGAACATGAAGATTTCGCCATGGGCCATATTGATGATATTCAACACCCCGAAAACCAGCGTATAGCCAATGGCAATGACAGCATAGGCGCTGCCAAGATTCAACCCATTAATAAGCTGCTGAAAAAACACGATATATACCCCTCTATCTGCAAAAACAAAGAACGATTACTGTAACGGTGTCCATTTCCCGTCTTTGATGACCAGTACGTCAAGATCCATAGACGGATCACGGTGATCATCAAAAGAAAATACTCCAGTTGCACCTTCAAAGTTCGTAATCTGGGCCAGAGCATCACGGAACTTCTTGCGGTTCGTCGTCGTACCCGATTTTTCGACGGCTTCGTGGATAATGTACATGGCATCATAAGCCTGGGCAGCAAACTGATCCGGTTCATGTCCGTATTTAGCAACGAAGGCTTTACGGAAATTCTGAGCTTTTTCACTCTGCCGTTCCGGGTTCCACGGCGTAGCTACCATCGTACCATCGGCAGCGGCACCAGCCTGTTTGATATATTCCGGACTGTTGAATCCGTTGTTGCCGATAATCGGCTGGTTCATCCCCATTTCACGGGCTTTCTTAGCAATGAGAGCGCCTTCCTGATAGAGGCCTGCCACGGCGATGACATCAGGATTGGCGGCCTGGATTTTTGTCAGCTGTGCCGAGAAATCCGTATCTTTATCGGCAAAGGTTTCCGTATCGACGACTTCGATACCGTCATCGGCAAAGACCTGCTGATAAATCTTGCTTTCACCAACCATCTGGTCGTTATTGTTGGAATATAACAGAGCCACTTTCTTGAAGCCCAATTTCTGCTGTGCTTTCTTTACCGTCTGGGGAATAGCCAGTTTGCCCGGGATGGCGTTGCGGAAAATATAATCGCCAATGTTGGTGACATCCGGTCCGGTCCCACCGGTAGTAAAGCAGACGACCTTGTCCTGTTGGGCAATCGGGCCGGATGCCATAATTTCACCGGTCGTCATAGGTCCTTCGATAGCCAGGACCTTGTCCTGTTCGATTGCTTTCTTCGTCGCATTGATGGCTTCTGTCTTATCCAGCTTAGTATCGTAGGTCTTAAGGTCTATCTTTACTTTCGTATTAGGATCTTTATTGATTTCTTCTACAGCCAGATCCACCCCTTCTTTCATGGCCTGTCCATAAGCAGCACCCGGACCGGTATAGGCCGTGATAAATCCGATTTTGGCTGATTTACCGTTACTGTCCCCGTCTTTGCTGCCCCCACAGCCGGCGATGGATACGGCCGTCATGACAGCCAGTCCTGCAACAACGATTTGTTTTAACAATGTGTGTTTCATGATTACTCCACTCTCCTCTTCTTATTCCCATATAAAAACACCCCCTGTTTCCACCGGTTCCGGCCGAAACAGGGGCGTCTGTACGCGGTACCACCCTGCATTATACTTTGGTGTATCGATAACGGGATATCCGCTTTCCCTTACTTAATTCAGGAAAAGTACTCACGAGTGATATATTCGCCTGACGGCTTTATCCGTTCACACCAGCCACGGACTCTCTGAAAAAGTAGACGCCACACTTTTTGCTCTCGCTCATCGTATATATGGGTTGTTGTATTGGTCTGCATGTCTGTTTGACTTGCATGGCAACATTATAAGGCGTTTTCTCTCCCTGTCAAGGATTATTATTCTGATTGTTTATCATATTTTCTATTTTCTATTCTCATAGGTTATGGTTAATCGTTTTACGCTGTTTGTATGTTTATTCACCTAAAAAGCCGGAAATCCTCCCTACAGAAACGACGACCCTATGAAGCCATTCGTACTTCATGGGGCCGTCGTTTTTATTTTGTCGATATAAGGGGACGATTATTTCACATTTTTTGTGGCATCAATGCCCAGGGCACGCATAATACCGAAGAAGACTTCCGTATTATCCATGACACCGTTAAAGTATTCCGAGCCGGGGCCTTCTGCATTCAGCGGCACATCGTCGGCTGCATGGCATTCATCGCCGATGGTATCGGGAATATTGGCCGGGATGAGTTCGACGGGATCACCGTCATGATGACGGGCCGGGTTAGCTTTGGCAACGACTGTCGATACCTGATGGTATTCCGTCTTGTCACCAATCTGCTGAGCTTCCTGCTTGGTGACTTTTTCCGTAATCGTCGGCGCCGTCGGTTTCTGCTGGAAGTGGAAATTTTCATAATAAGCCGGATGGTTGGCATACTGGACGGCCAGGGTTACATCGGGATTGGGATTGTCCGGGAATCCATCGTGGTCAGCATCCTTGAATGTCGGGAAGATAGAATCGGCATAGGTGCGGACAGCCGCCAGACCTTTCTTTCCATCCCGTTCATGATAGGTACCGGTGATGGATGCGCCGTGGGCATGGTCGGCTACGACGATGATCAGCGTATTATTACCATGTTCTTTATTCCATTTCTGGGCATATTCGATGGCCTTATCAAATTCAATCGTATCGTAGGTAGCCCGCTGCCAGTCCATGGCGTGGAGTTGTTTATCAATGGATGCGCCTTCAATCATGGCAAAGAAACCTTTCGGATTCTGGCTGAGGATGTCGAGAGACTTTTTCGTCATATTGACCAGATTTGGCTGATCCGTATATTTCCCTAATACTTCAGGATTTTTAAGCATTTCCCGATCGATATAGACATTCATCGTCCCCGGCTTGAATAATCCCAGGAGCGGTTTGTTGGAAGGCGCTGCCATCATTTCTTTCGATGTCGTGACGAAAGTATAGCCCTTATCTTTGAATTCCTGGATGACATTCTGGTTATCGTGACGTTTCGATCCTTTTTCCGTCTGTGGGATATACCGGCTGGAACCGCCACCCATGATGACATCCGGGCGATGGTAATCTTCCATATATTCCGAAGCCAGGTAGTCCTGGTTGGCCCGGCGCCGCGTATGGCCGACCATGGCAGCCGGCGTAGCATCGGTCGATTCAGCCTGGGTAATGATGCCGACGGACATGCCACGGCTGCGTTTTACGATTTCACTGATATTTTCCACACGGGGATCGTCGAAGGGATCTTTTGTCGAATCTTCATAGACACCCATGGCATTGACTACCGATTTATGTCCCGTCGCATAGGCCGATGCCGAGTTGGCACTGTCCGTCGTCAGGGAATCGTAGCCGCTCGTCGTAATCAGGCAGTTATGCGGCATTTTTTCCATGGCCAGCAAGTCATTATATTTCCCATTGGTCATGCCTTTGGAGATAATACGTGCCATTTCACGGGCCTGCAGCGACATGCCGTCACCGACAAAGAGGATGACATTTTTAGCCTGTTTCTGGGCCTTTTCCTGAACGACCGTATAGCGGGCATGGCTGACATTACGGCCCGTATCATCCGTTGCCGAAGCCTGTACCGTGTAGCTTCCGGCTTTGGGGAAATCCACGTTGTTTACACGATAGGAAATAACCCCGTTGTCCAGATTCGCCGCTTTCAGATCTTTTCCGAAGAATTTATCTGCCGGCTGGTTGTTGATGGTGATGTCCACGTTTTTCAGGTTTTTAGCCTGACTGACTTCTACATCAAAATCAAACTTGGCCCCTGCCAGAAACTTGGCGTTATCTACGGGCAGAATGCGTACGTTTGCCGCCTGCACGCCGGGAATAATCCCGAAAGCAGAACCGCAGACCATCATCGAAAGAATTGCACGTTTTAACCATGTCTTTTTCATACCATGACCTCCTGATTTCATGCGCTCTTGCAGCATGACCTGGCTTTACTGTTTCTTATGTATCGCATGGTCATTATACGAGGTCTATGTTATAAATTATGTCATTTTTCTGTATAATTTCTGTCAATTATCCCGCGGCGGCAAAAAAAACAGAGTGGCCGCCGGGGCGGCCACTCCATGGTACCAGTTCTCATATATCGTATTGTCTGTCAGCCTGTACAGTCTGGGAATTACAGGTATCCGGCAGCCTGACCGGCCAGTTTGGTGCGGACAATGCGCGTCACTTTTTCATCGACGAGTCTGCGGAAGGATTCGTCGTTTTCATAGGCTTTTAACAGGCCGGCATAGGTTTCCTGTTCATGGCCGTAGTCGTGGCAGACGAGGACGATGTCGGCACCGGCCCGGATGGCCATGACGCCCATGTCGGAGAAGGCATAGTGTTTGGCCATAGCTCCCATTTCCATGTCATCAGACAGGATGAGGCCTTCATAGCCGAACTGCTGGCGCAGCAGGCCCGTCATGACCGGCTGGGATACACAGGCCGGAAGCTTAGGATCGAAGACCGGAAAGGTGACGTTGGACACCATGATGAACATCTTATCGTGGGGTACCTGTCTGATGAGGTCAGAAAAAGGCTTCATATCAGCTGCCAACAGTTCTTCCCGGCTGGCAGCGACCTGGTCTCCGTCGAGATGGGGATCGGTCCGGACCTTTCCGATACCGGGAAAGTGTTTGAGAGAACACCAGATCTTCGCCTCTTCATAGCCTTGTACGGCCTGCAGGGCAAAGGAGGTGACGACGGCAGGATCGCTGCTGTACGACCGTTCTGACGCAGAACCGAGATCGACGACGGGGGCAAAATTCAGATTAAATCCCAGTTCCTTCAGCTTTTTCCCCGTCGTCACGGCCCATGTCCGGGCCGCTGCGGGGTCGCCATTTTCTCCCAGCTGCTGTTCACTGGGCACGCGGGGAAAGGCCTCGCGCATGCGCAGGACAAATCCTCCTTCCTGATCGACGGCAATAAAGGGAGGTATATCCTGGCTCTGCCGGCGTATCTGCCGCGCCAGGGCCGCATTCAGGTCTTTCACCTGCTGCGTCGACTGCATATTGCGGTCAAAGAGGATGACATTTCCCATGTGGTACTGGGCAATCTGGTAGGCCGCATCCTGATTGACCGTCGTCCCCTGGATGCCGATCATCATGAGCTGTCCCACCCGCTGCTGGGGGCTCATGGACCGGACCTTGTCCCTTGCCTGTTCATCCAGAGTCGATACAGTCCCCGTCCGGCCCGACGCTGCCGCCGTTCCATCCGTATGGGAACGGCTCTGCCAAATCCATGCGGCAGCTCCCAGGACTACTATGACGAGGAAGACGATGATACTATATATGATTTTATTGTTCTTCATTGTATACTAGTTCGCCACCTACCAGCGTCTGTTTGACGTGGAAATCCGTACTGTCCAGAATCGCTATATCGGCCAGTTTGCCTTTTTCCAGAGACCCGATCCGGTTGTATACGCCCAAATCTTTTGCGGGGTTCACCGTCGCCATGGCCACGGCTTCGGGAAGAGGCGCACCACTATTGACCAGGAAATTCAGGACGACCTGATTCATAGCGGCAATACTGCCGGCCAGAGTACCATCTTCCAGGCGGGCTTCGCCGTTTTTCACGAATACTTTCTGTCCGCCCAGTTCCGATTCTCCATCGGGCAGCAGGCAGGCCCGCAGCGAATCGGTAATAAGGATGATGCCATCGCGGCCTTTCATGCGGTACACCAGCTTCTGTGCCGCCGGATGGACGTGGAGATTATCGCAGATGAGCTCGCAGTGGGCTTTCGGGTCCAGCAGGGCGGCCCCGACGATGCCCGGCCGGCGGTGGTGGAGCGGCGTCATGGCATTATACATATGGGTAATGTGATAGAACTGGCACTTTTCCATGCATTCCATGACCTGTTCATACGTCGCGCCGCTGTGGCCGACGGAGACGATGATATGATGGTCGGCGCACTCTTTCAGGAAGGTCTTGTCCTTTAGCGTTTCCGGCGCCAGGGTGATGATTTTTACCACGTCTTCATATGGTTCAATCCAGGAAAAATCAGCCCGTGCTATATTCGATTCCTTCTGAGCCCCTTTGTAAGCCGTGCTGATGAACGGTCCTTCCATATGGGCTCCCAGGATCCGGGCGCCGCGGTTCTTCTTCGCCCTGCGGATACGGCCGAGGGCCCGTTCGATGCGGGGCCGGTCGTAGGTCATGGTCGTCGGCAGGAAGGACGTCACCCCCGTCTTCGGCAGCACCGACTGGATCGTCGCCAGGGCTTCCTCATTTTCATCCATTGTGTCGGCACCGGCACAGCCGTGGATGTGTTCATTGATGAAACCCGGCACGACAAAGCCGCCGTTGGCATCAATGAGGTCAGTGCACATGCCCAGATGAAATCCCTTACGGGGTACGATATCGGCAATCGTGTCCCCTTCGTACAACAAAATATGTCCGCCTACGATTGCATCGGGCAGGACGATCATCCCATCTATAATCGCTTTCATCGCATTCACTCCTATACTATTACTATGGCAGATACGGGTCATCTGCATACCTTGTTACAGTATATCATATGGCCCATACTTGTCATCTCTATTGTACTACCTTTTTATTTTAAAGAAAATAAATTTCATAAATTGATAGCTAGAATATTTTTATATGAAATATTATTGCATTTTTGACAGTCTGATGCTATACTTCTGGTGTAACAAATTTCATAAACTATCTGTTCAGCAGACACTATAGGACTGTCATAGCAAGGAGGAACAACATGCTGGAACAATTTAAAGGAAAACTCATCATTTCATGCCAGGCTCTGCCCGACGAACCGCTCCACAGCTCATTCATCATGGGCCGCATGGCTCTGGCTGCCAAACAGGCTGGTGCCGTCGGTATCCGGGCCCAGAGCACCGACGATATCCGGGAAATCAAAAAAGTGACGGGACTGCCGGTCATCGGCCTCATCAAACGGAACTTTGACGATTCAGAAATCTACATCACCCCGACCCATCAGGAAATTGCCGAACTGCTCGATACGTCCTGTGAAATCATCGCCCTCGACGCAACGCTGCGCAAGCGCCCGGGAGATGAAAAACTGGCCGATCTGGTAGACCAGATACACGCCGGAGGCCGCCTGGCCCTGGCCGATATCTCCAACGACGCCGAAGGCCTGAACGCAGAAAAGATCGGCTTTGACTGCGTATCTACCACCATGTCCGGCTACACGCCCTATACGCCGTCCTTCGAAGGCCCGGACTACGGCCTCGTCGCCCGCATGGCCGGCCAGCTTTCCATCCCCGTCTTTGCCGAAGGCCGCATCAACACGCCGGAAGACCTCCGACGGGTCTACGAATGCGGCGCCTACGGTGCCATCGTCGGCTCGGCTATTACCCGTCCCCAGCTGATTGCCAAAAAATTTGTCGATATTTTAAAGTAAATCATATATAAACCTATATTACACGCACTACCGAGGAGGATGCATTATGTCACAGAGAGATTTAAAAGGATTGTTTTCCGCACTGCTCGTTTCCTTTGATGAACAGGGAAATATCAATGAAAAAGGCCTGCGCCAGATTATCCGCTACAACATCGACGTCAACCACATGGACGGCCTGTATGTAGGCGGCAGCACGGGAGAAAACTTCATGCTGTCTACGGACGAAAAGAAACGCATTTTTGAAATCGCCAAAGATGAAGCCAAAGATTCCCTGACCCTCATCGCCCAGGTCGGCTCGGTCAACCTGAAGGAATCGGTCGAACTGGCAAAATTCGTCACCGACTTAGGCTACGATGCCATCAGCGCCGTCACGCCGTTCTATTATAAATTTACCTTCGATGAAATCAAGAACTATTACAACACCATCATCGGTGCCGTCGATAACCGCATGATCATCTATTCCATTCCCTTCCTGACCGGCGTTGATATGAGCCTGAGCCAGTTCGGCGAACTCTTCTCCAATCCGAAAATCGTCGGCGTCAAATTCACCCAGGCTGACTTCTATCTCCTGGAACGCATACGCAAGACCTTCCCGGATAAACTGATTTATGCCGGGTTTGACGAAATGCTCCTGCCGGCCACGGTCCTCGGCGTCGATGGCGCCATCGGCTCTACGTACAACATCAATGGACGCCGCGGCCGTCAGATCTTTGAACTGGCAAAAGCACAGAAAATCACGGAAGCACTGGAAGTACAGCACGTCACCAACGACCTCATTACGGACATCCTCGACAACGGCCTCTATGGCACGATCAAGCTGCTCCTCCAGGAAGCCGGCGTCGATGCAGGCTACTGCCGTGAACCCATGAAGAAATATACCCCGGAAATGGTAGCACGGGCCAAAGAAATCTATAAGAAATATTTCTAATGTTCTGATTCCACTCACTCCCGTTTCCATTGCAGATAAGCGCCGGAAACATCTGGCGCTTTTTCTGTATCCGGGACCTAGTTTAAAGGAGGACACCCCTATGCACGAAGGATTTACCTGGATCGATACCGTTGTTTTAGTCTTATACCTGTTAGGCGTCCTGCTGGCCGGCCTCTATTTCTCCAAGAAGGAAATGAAAGGCAAGGAATTCTTCAAGGGCGACGGCACTATCCCCTGGTGGGTCACCTGCGTCTCCATCTTCGCCACCCTTCTCAGCCCGATTTCCTTCTTGTCCCTGCCGGGCAATTCCTATAAAGGATCGTGGATCCTCTGGTGGGCCCAGCTGGGCATGCTCATCGCCATCCCGCTGACCATCAAGTACTTCCTGCCCATCTACAGCCGTCTGGAAATCGACACGGCCTACCATTATCTGCAGAAGCGCTTTGAAAGCAAAAACCTCCGCATCCTGGGGGCTGCCATGTTCATCATCTACCAGCTGGGCCGCATGTCCATCATCATGTACCTGCCGTCCATCGCCCTGGCAGAACTGACCGGCATCGATGTCAATATCCTGATCGTCGTCATGGGCGTCATCGCCATCATTTATTCCTATTCCGGCGGACTGAAAGCCGTCCTCTACACCGACTTCATCCAGGGCATGGTCCTCATCTTTGGCATCGCCCTGACGCTGGTCGTCATGATCGGCGACATCCACGGCGGATTCGGCACCATCATGGATACGCTGACGACAGGCCACAAATTCATGTTCCAGAATGAAGTATGGATGAGCCCGGATATCATTTCGACCAGTGTCTTCATCGTCTTCATCGGCGGCGGCCTGGCCACCTTTGCCTCGTACGTCTCCAGTCAGGATATCGTACAGCGGTTCACGACGACGACGGATATCAAGCAGCTGAACAAAATGACTCTCGGCAACGGCGTCCTGTCCATTTTCGCCGCCACTGTATTTTACCTCGTCGGCACCAGCCTCTACGTTTTCTATCAGCAGAACCCGGACCTGCTCATGACCAGCCGTCAGGATCTGGTATTTGCCAGCTATATTACGTATGAACTGCCGGCAGGCGTTACGGGCATCCTCCTGGCCGCTATTTACGCCGCTTCCCAGTCCACTTTGTCTACGGGCATCAATTCCGTCGCTACCAGCTGGGTCCTCGACATCCAGTCCGTCCTCAACCCGGATCTGGACAGCCGGAAGCAGACGCGCATCGCCAAGCTCGTCTCCCTGGGCATCGGCATCCTGTCCATCATCGTCGCCATGGTCATGGCCGTCAGCGATATCCACTCGGCCTACGAATGGTTCAACAGCTTCATCGGCCTGGCCCTGGGCTCACTGGCCGGCATGTTCGTCCTGGGAGCCTTCAGCAAACACGCCAACACCAAAGGCGCGTTCGTCGGCTTTATCTGTTCCACTGCCGTCGTCATGTATCTGAAATACTTCGTCCCTTCCGTCTCGTTCTGGTCCTATACGGCTATCACCATCATCCTTTCTCTGGTAGTCGGTACCATCGTCAGCCGTCTGACGGGCAAAGACTATACGGCACCGGAAGGAACGACAGCCGATTAATCGTAAAGGAGCCACTCGTATGATATATGGAAATATCCACCAAAAAGAAACGTATGCCTTTTTACCGGTACCGGTACAGCGCTGTCTGGACCTGGCCCGCAGCAGCGGATTTGCTTCTCTGACGCCGGGCAGCCATCCCATCGACGGCGATTCCCTGTTCGTCAATGTCGCAGCCTATACGACGGGACCGGAAGAAACGCGCAGCTGGGAAGCCCACAAAGACTACCTCGATATCCACGTCCTCAGCGAAGGGGAAGAATACATCGACCTCGGCTTCATCGAATCCATGACCTGCGGTGCCTATCACAAAGACAGCGACTATCAGGAAGTGACCGGTACGGCCCGGGCCCGCGTTCTCATGCGTCCCGGCGATTTTCTCATCTGTTATCGCGAAGATGCCCATAAACCCGGCATTGCTGCCGGTGAACCGGCTCCGCTCAAAAAGGGAATTTTTAAAGTCCGTATCTGATTTGACATCTCCAAGGAGGTATCGTATGATGAAAAAAAGTGTAATTGCTGCAACCGTACTGGCCCTGACCCTCTCGACATCCCTGTCTTTTGCCGCACCAGAACAGACCGGCTCCCCGCAGATCCGCTGGCAGTCGGCCGGTACGTTGTCCCCGGCAGTGGGCCAGACAGAAAATATCGGCGTTGCCGGCATGATAGCCGGTACCAGCCATGGCTATATCATCGCCGGCGGCGGTGCCAATTTCCCCAACGGCGGGCCCGCAGTGGGTGGTGCCAAAGTGACCTATCCTGATATCTACGCCATGAAGGCGACGGACAAAGGCCTCATCGAAACAGACCATCAGGTCCTGCCCTTCCCGGCAGCCTATGGCGCGTCGGTCACAGCCGCTGACGGCGTCTATTACATCGGCGGCAGCCCCGATACGACTGCTGCCAAAGCCATTACACGCCTTACCTGCGACGATCAGGGAAAACTGCACTACCAGACAGCCGGCACCCTGCCCTTCACCTTCCAGAACGGCATTGCCGCCCGGAATGGCCAGACCCTCTTCCTGGGACTGGGAAAACAAGACGGCAGCCTGAGCCGCAATTTCTACGCCTATGACCTTAAAACGGGAGCACTGGAACGGCTGGCCGATTTCCCCGGAAAGGCCCGTGAACAGAGCGTTGCCCAGCTGCTGGGCCAGACGCTGTGCGTCTTCAGCGGTGGCAGCGATACGGCCTATACGGACGGATACGGCTATGACCTGAAGACCCACACCTGGCACAAACTCGCCGATGCCGCCATAGACGGCCAGGGAATCTCCCTCCTGGGAGCCCGGGCCGTACGCCTGAATGAAGACGAAATGCTGGTCATCGGCGGCTTCAATAAAGCCATCTATGACGATGCCGTCGCCCATCTGTCCCATCTTACGGGCGCAGAACTCACTGCCTATAAAACGGCTTACTTTGGCAGGGAAAGCACCGATTTCAACTGGAACCGCCACATCCTCGTCTACAACGTCCGCAGCGACAGCTGGCGCTCTGCCGGAGAGATTCCCTTTGCGGCTCCCTGCGGTGAAGGGCTGGTGCTCCTGAAAGATAAAATCATTTCCCTCAATGGGGAAATCAAACCCGGTGTACGCAGCAACCGCATCTATGAAGGATTCATCATGAAAGAATAGGAGAAACCCATGTATATATGCATTGACATTGGCGGCACGGCCATCAAATACGGACTGGCTTCAGCCGACGGCCAGCTGATAGAAACGAAGAGCACGCCCACCCACGCCCATGAAGGCGGCGGACCGGGCATCGTCCGCACGGTCCGCCGGCTGATCCGCCAGTACAAGGAAAGAGGACCACTGTCGGGCATCGCCCTTTCTACAGCCGGCATGGTCGATCCCCAGAAAGGACGGATTTTCTATGCCCTGGCCGATTCCATCCCCGATTATACAGGAACGGAATGGAAAGAAATGCTGGAAGAGGAATTCCATATTCCCTGTGCCGTAGAAAACGATGTCAACTGTGCCGCCCTGGGCGAACTCTGGCTCGGTGCCGGAAAGGGCTGTGCGTCGGCCTTTATGATGACCATCGGCACCAGTATCGGCGGCTGTGCCATCTATGACGGCCATATTCTCCACGGCGCCGGCTGCAGTGCCGGAGAAATCGCCTATATGCGTGTGCCCGGCGGCCGGCTCCACGACCTGGCATCAGCCACCCGTTTGATCCGCGATGTCGCCACGGCCAAAGGCGTCAGACCGGACGAACTGGATGGCCGGGCCGTATTTGCCATGGCCGCCGACGGCGACACCGATGCCATCGGTGCCATTGACGCCTTATCCCGTGACATAGCCGTCGCCATCGGCAATGTCATTACCGTACTGCAGCCCCAGGTCGTCATCCTGGGCGGCGGCATCATGGCCCAGGAAGGCGTATTCCGCCCGCTCCTGGAACAGTACGTATCACAACAGCTGCCACCCGCCATGTACGGACCGACCCGCATCGCCTTTGCCCGCCTGGGCAATACGGCCGGCATGCTGGGAGCGCTCTATCATCTCCGTCAGACCCTTTCGCAGGAGTAACGCCTATGAATATCTTGGAACAGCTGGACCATCCCGGCTTCAAACCCTCAAAATCCGACCGTACCCTCATGGAATACATCCGCCTCCACGGCGACCTGTTCTGCACGACGCCCATCGCCAGTCTGGCCAAAAAGAGCGGCATCAGCGAATCGACCATCACCCGCTTCGTGCGCAAGATGGGCTTTCAGAGCCTGCAGCATTTCAAGCTCAGCCTGGCAGAAGAATTGTCCCGGCGCAGCCAGCAGAAAACCATCATCAGCCACAATATCGCCGCCGACGAATCCATCATGACGACGGCCAAAAAGCTCATGTCCATTGGCATGGATACGCTCCGCCAGACCGTAGAGACCCTCGATGAAGAGGTCATCGCCCAGACGGTCCGCCTGCTGACGGGCGGACACCGCGTGTATTTCATCGGCCTGGGAAATTCCGGATTCGTTGCCGACGATTCGGCGTACAAATTCCAGCGCATCGGCATCGAGGCTCTGGGCCTGGACAACAGCCATCTCATCATGCTGCACATGGCCCTCATCCAGCCGGGCGACGTCGTCATCGCCATCAGCCATTCCGGCGCCTCAAAGGAAATCGTCCAGGCAGCCCGCCTGGCCAAGCAGAACGGCGCCCGCCTGATTGCCATCACGGCCAATAGCGGTTCCGAGCTCCGGGACTGCGCCGATTTGTGCATTTCTTACCGCACGCGGGAAACGATGCTGGAAACGGGCTCTATCGTCACCAAGCTGACCCAGGTATTTATCATCGATTTAATCTATACACAGGTCGTCAAAGAACGGCCCGAAACATCCGTGAAGAATAAGCAGCGGACAGCGGACGCCGTCAATCTGCTGCGTCTCGGACACTAAGCATACTCTAAAAGGAGGCACGTATGATGCGTGTTATCGTTACTAATTCTTATGATGAAATGAGTACAGAAGCCGCCAAAATCGTGGCCGGCCAGATATACCTCAAGCCGGACAGCGTCCTCGGCCTGGCCACGGGCAGCACGCCCCTGTCGATGTATAAAAAACTGATTGCCGTCCATGAAATGATCGGCCTCGACTTTTCCCAGGTCACGACATTCAACCTGGATGAATACATCGGCATGGCGCCGGACAATCCCCAGAGCTATCATTACTTCATGCATCATAATTTCTTCGATTTCATCAACATAAAGCCGGAAAACATTTACATTCCCGACGGTATGGCAAAAGATATCGTAGCCGAAGGCAAGCGCTACGATGCCCTCATCGAAGCGAAAGGCGGCATCGACCTGCAGATTCTCGGCATCGGTCAGAATGCCCACATCGGCTTCAACGAACCGGACATCAAATTCGAAGCGACGACCCACAAAGTCCGCCTCGATGAAGAAACCATCCAGGCCAATTCCCGCTTCTTCCAGACGGAAGAAGAAGTTCCCCGCTACGCCATCAGCATGGGCATCAAAACCATCATGCTGGCCAAAAAAGTCGTACTCCTGGCCAATGGCCGCAATAAAGCCGAAGCCATCTACAATACGGTCTGCGGCAGCATCAGCCCCAGTGCCCCGGCCAGCATTCTCCAGCTGCACCGCGACGCAACGGTCATTGTGGACAAAGAAGCGGCATCGCTCCTGCCGGACCGGGTTTGTGATAAAATTTGTGGATAAATCCTTTTGCTATTCTCTTCTGGCGAGGTATTCCCCTGCATGTGTACACATGTCTTTAGGGGAATGCCCCGCTTTTTCTATATGGTGTTATCCACAAATCCACAGAGGTTGTACACAGAAATCAGGAGAGATTGTAAAATATGTAAAATCCGCATAGTTATCGCATTTATCGCGATTTTTTTCCTTATCTTGAACACATGTTCCCCATGAGTTATCCACAATCTGGCTAAAAAAAGGAAAAATATATCCACCGCCGTCAGGGCCTGTAAACAGGCATTCTCCGGCTATATCCACAGGGTAACAGAAGTTATGCACAATACGTGTGTATACTTTGTGGATAACTTTTATTTGCCTATGCACACAAAAAGACCGTACCTCTGTGGGGATATCCACCGGAAGGTACGGTCTCTTCAGATGAGTCTGATGTCGTTTTCCATTACAGTTCTTCGACGGGGCGGCTCCAGTCGATATGCACGCCCAGAGCCAGCCATATATAGCCCAGGGCCAGCTTCAGCGTATCCAGACTGTCCGTCGCCGCCGCCGTGATCGTTTCATACTGGGACAGGGTGACATAGCGGTGCCACGAACGGACCGTCGTCAGGAACGAATAGGTTTCCTTTTCCTTTTCTGCATCATTCAGATGAACTGTAAGCTTTTTTGTTTCCGCATCATACTGGATATAACCGTTATTGTTATCACCCGTATGAACTGCTACTGTAAATACTGCCATACGTAAATCTCCTTATCTGTATCTATTTATCGTGGGACATTTCCCAAAGAAATCCTTTCATGAGCGCCTTGCGGCCAAAGCGCTGCTGCAGTTTGTCGATGGCTTCCGTGACTTTGGCCTGCGTCTCTTCGTCGTCAGAAAATAAATCACTCTGCACCTGATAGGGCTGGAGCTGGCTGACCGACAGTCCCAGGAGCCGTATGGGGCCGTTTTTTCCCTTTTTATGATAGAGTCGTTTGGCGGCGAAATACAACTGTTCCTCCGAACAGGTCCCGATTGTCTCCAGCGTCAGGGACCGGGTCACCGTCTCAAAGGAAGAAAACCGCACTTTAATCGTAATCGTACGGCCCATGAGGTGATTCTGACGCAGCCGCCAGGCCACTTCATTGGCCAGGAGACGGAACTGTTCGTCAATGTCTTCTTCCCTCGTCAGGTCGTGCTCATACGTATGCTCGTTGCCGACCGACTGGGGTCGGCGTCTCACTTCCAGCTGACGTTTGTCCCTGCCACAGGCCAGTTCATACAAGCGGTGTGCCTGCCGCCCGGCAATGGGGACCAGGGCATCGGGCCCGGCCTGTATGATATCGCCGATGGTATGGAACCCGGCTTTTTCCAGCTGGCCTGCCGTCACCCGGCCGACGCCCCAGAGGCGTGAAACGGGAAGGGGGGCCAGGATTTCCTGCTCCTTGCCGTAGGGAATCCACATCAGGCCGTCGGGCTTTTTCAGATCCGACGCCAGCTTGGCCAGGAATTTATTGGGCGCGATGCCGGCCGACGCCACAAGGCCGGTGATGCGCAGGATATCGTCCTTGACGGCCCGGCCGATATCGACGATGTCCGGGTACTGGAGATTCATGCCAGAAACATCCAGGAAGGCTTCGTCCAGCGCCAGCGGTTCGATAAAGGGCGAATAGTGCGATAAAATGAGGCGGATCTGATGGGAGATGCGCCGGTAATGGGCCATGCGCACGGGAAGGAATATGCCGGACGGACAAAGGCGCCGGGCCTGGCGGGTGCTCATGGCCGAATGGACGCCGAACCGCCGGGCCTCATAGGACGCCGTCGCCACGACACCCCGTTCGCCCAGCCCCCCGACGATGACGGGATGGCCGCGCAGAGCCGGATTATCCCGCTGTTCGACAGAAGCATAAAAAGCATCCATATCTACGTGCATGATCCAGCGCCTTGCCAATGTCAGTCCCTCCCTTGTACTGGTATTATTATACAACGAGTCCACTTCAGAAATATAGGGGAAAAGTGAAAAATTTCCCTATTTCTCCAGACGATTTTTCTTCCCTGTACCTGGCCGGAAAAGATGGGCCAGGTCGGCTCCCTCGTGGCGGAGGAGCCAGATTTTCTTATCGATGCCGCCGGCATAGCCCGTCAGGCTGCCGCTCTTTCCAACGACACGGTGGCAGGGTATGATCAGGGAAATAGGGTTATGCCCGACGGCTCCCCCTACGGCATGGGGATTTTCTGTTTTCCCCGTCTGCTGCCCCAGCTTTTCCGCCAGGGCCCCATAGGTCGTCGTCTGCCCGTACGGCACCTGGCACAGCAGATGCCATACGCGCTGGCGGAACACGCTTCCCCGCGGCTTCAGCGGCAGTTCCGACGGAACCGGCCGTTTTCCGGCAAAGTACCGGTCCAGCCAGTCTCTGACCTCAGTAAAAACAGGCAGGGCATCGTTCCGGCAGGCTTCCCCGGAAAGGGTGGCCCTGTCATACTTCTGCCCGCAGATCCACAGTCCGATGAGATGAGTCCCGTCACTGGCCAAAAGGACCGGTCCCAGGGGAGAATCGTATTGCGTCGTATAATCCATGCAGGTAAGCCTCCTCTCTGATATATAGTTATTATACCATATCGCCTCCCGGCATAGACAAAACCGGGGCGGCTGCAGAAGGATTTTCCCATCTCTTCCGCTGCCACCCCGGTTCTCCGGCTGTGCCGTTATTTCGATTTATGCGGTTTGCTGCTGGCCTGTGCCGCAGCCTGCACGCCCGGACGGTCTACAGTCATAAAACCATATACGGCCGTACAGGCCAGGCAGACAAACAGCAATGCTACGATTGTATTGCGTATGCCCATGATACTCCTTTCCTATCATTCATATAATCCCGACGGTGTTTCCGCGAGGTTGATATAGATGTTTTTGGTCTGCATATAGTGCCGCATGGTCGTCTTGTCCGTTTCGCGGCCGATACCGGAAAGCTTGTAACCGCCAAAAGGCGTACCTGCCGGCAGTGCATTATACGTATTGATCCACATACGGCCCGTTTCTACCGCTTTGGCAACCCGCAGGGCCCGGTTGATATCGCGGGTCCAGACGGCGCCGCCCAGGCCGTATACGCTGTCATTGGCCATAGCGATGACCTCCGCTTCATCCGTGAAGGGGATGATGCAGACGACGGGCCCGAAGATTTCTTCCTGGGCAATGCGCATGTCGTTTCTGACATCGGCAAAGATGGTCGGTTCGACGAAACTGCCCTTTTCCAGTCCCGGAGCCGACGCTTTCTTACCGCCGCAGACGAGGCGTGCTCCTTCCTGCTTCCCGATTTCAATATATTCGAGGATTTTCTTTACCTGCCGTTCGTCGATCTGCGATCCCATCTGGGTCGTTTCTTCCCAGGGCAGGCCAACGCGGATGCGGCGGAAGCGGTCAGCCAGTTCGGAGACGAACTTATCGTAAATGCCTTTTTGGACGAAAATACGCGATCCGGCGCAGCATACCTGTCCCTGATTGAAGAGGATGCCCAGCTGGGCTCCATCCATAGCCATATCCCAGTCGCAGTCGTCAAAGAAAATATTGGCCGATTTGCCGCCCAGTTCCAGCGTGGCAGGAATCAGTTTCTTCATAGCCGCATCATAAACATCGCGGCCGATTTCCGTCGATCCCGTAAAGGCCAATTTCTGGATGTCGGGATGATCGAGGATGTACTGACCGGCCCGGGAACCCTTGCCAGTAATGACGTTGACCACGCCCGGTGGCAGGACATCGCCAATGAGATGCATCAGTTCGAGGACGCTCAGGGACGTCGAGCTCGACGGCTTGAGGACGATGGTACAGCCTGCTGCCAGGGCCGGTGCCAGTTTCCACGCTGCCATGAGGAAGGGGAAATTCCAGGGGATGATCTGGCCGACGACACCAATTGGTTCATGGACGACGAGACTCAGCGTATGGTCATCGATGACCGCTGCCCGGCCGTCTTCACTGCGGACGACGCCGGCAAAATAACGGAAATGATCGACCGCCAGAGGAATATCGATGTTCTTCGTTTCCCTGATAGGCTTGCCGTTATCCAGCGTTTCTACCATAGCCAGCATATCGGCATTTTTTTCGATGATATCGGCAATGGCAAGGAGCAGGTCCTGCCGCTTCTGGGGCGACACGGTTTTCCAGGCGGGGAATGCTTTATGAGCCGCTGCTACGGCCGCGTTGACATCGTCTTTCGTCGCTTCGGCACACTCGGCCAGCTTCGTCCCGTCGGCAGGGTTGTACGCTGCAAACCGGGCGCCATCACTGGCAGGGACCCATTTGCCATCAATATATAAATCATAAGAGGAGTGCGGTAGGGTATACATAAAAAACACTTCCTTTCTGAACAGAATTTATCCTGTTAAACGTTTGTGATAATTATTTTAATTAGAAAATTATTATTTGTTACACATAAAGAATATCACACATATAGAAATAAGTCAATGGATTCACGTTTTTAAATCACATTGACTTATTTCCTGATATAGTTTAAATATTTAGTTTTTATGTTTCCATGTATGCCACGTATAACCTGCCAAGAGTGCCATGATTAGTACGCCTCCAGCGGCCAGCCGCAGGTCATGCCAGTCAAAGCGGATGAGGCCATATCCCATCCAGACCTCGATGCAGATGGCCAGGAATTTTCCGGCTATGGTCGCTATACCGTGCTCCGTAAAGCCGATGCGGCTCAGGGCACACAGGGCCGTAATGGCAAAATTGGGCGAATAGGGAATGGCCCGCAGGAAGAAGGCCGTCCGGGCGGTAATGTGCCGGTTGAGGCGGGCGACGAAGCGGCTGCGCGCCACGAGGCGGCGGGCCGTGCGGCGGAAGACGTAGCGCATGATGACAAAAGCCAGCACATTGCCTGCCACCTGTCCAATCCAGGAAATGACAATTCCCGGCAGTATGCCGAAGAGGATGCCATTGACGGTCACAAACTGCACAGACGGCAGGCCGGTCATATTGGTCAGGATGATGAGCAGGATCATGAGCAGGACGGCGGCACTGCCAAAGGAGGCAATATAGGCCGACAAGCCCTGTATATCCCGACTGACCGTAAGCTGCCACAGCGTGCTGTAAAATGCCGGGATCATCACATAAATCCCGAGAAAAATCCCGGCGATGACGACCGCCATGAGCGGCTTGATTACTTTTTCTGCCTGTACCTGGTTCATGCTATCTTCTCATTTCTTTTTTATGATATACGACCTGCAGCGGCTCCGGCCGGTTGACCTGGAAAACACCGGCCATTACCAGCAATCAGCAGAATCAATCCGGCAAAAAAGAAGCGGATTCCTGCAAAGACTACTTTACTGCCCAGGTCATTCCCGATTCCGATATAGCCGTACCCAGCCTTAATCAGGGGATAAGCCAGGGGCCAGCCGATAGCACACAGCAATGCCAGCCAGGGACACCATGCATGGCTGCGGAATAAAGAATACTTTGTGTCTTTCACTATGATGCCACCTTTCCCATCCATTATACCAGATAAAAGCAATCTTCGCCCCTGAAACGTGTATCTTGACATTATCAGAGAAGAGCCGTTCAAGGTTATAGCCGGTTCGTCGTGCTTCATGGACGCAGGAAAAAGATGCCCGCCAGGCACAGGATGATGCCGATGATCTGCCGGGGCAGCAGGATGTCTTTATACAGCAGGACACCTATGCCTGCCAAGAGGAGCGCCACGCTGACATTAGCCAGGAGAGAAGCTATACTGATTTTCCAGCCAGCCCGGTATAGCAGGATATAGCCAAATTCGACGGCTACCAGCGTCAGTCCCCAGGCAGCACTCGCCCAGTTTATAGTCTGCAGATCCTGCCGCAGCGAAGGTCCTGTCACCACGTACGCATCGGCACACAGGAGAAAACTGACCAGGTAGGTCATACTGAGGGCCAGAAAAGGCGGAGCCGTCACCGGCGTTGCCTTGGCTATCATGTGATAGCCTATATTGCCCACGACGACAATAAGAAGGGGAATCCAGTACATCAGACTCATTCTATCAGCTCCTTTTCCATATGGATGTGAGGACAATATTCATCCAGATATTCGTCACCCGATGCGGTAAATCCCAATTTTTCATAAAACGGACGTACCCGTACCTGTGCCGACAGGGCCAGCCGTTTCACCTGGCGGCCGCGCAGCCATGCTTCCGCTTCCCGTACGAGCCGCTCCCCGTACTGCCTGCCCCGGCAGGACTTCCGCACGGCCAGCCGGCCCAGTATATACACATCGGGATCATCGGATGAAAAGAGGCGGCAGCAGCCAGCGGCCTGCTCATTTTCATATAATACCAGATGCCAGGCTATGGAATCGGTATCATCAAATTCATGACAAAATCCCTGTTCTTCTACAAATACCTCCTGCCGGATGACCCGGGCGTCCTGTGAAAGTCCCTGCTGCATACGTATGTAAATCATGATACTCCCTCCTAAAAAAACAGAGGTGTCCAGGAATTGTCTTATAGCATGCAACCCATGCCGTACCTACGACAACTCCCAGACACCTCATTTCTTCTGTCCGGTGACAGAAGCGGTGTTCATATGAAATTCGCTTTATTCTAACATATCCTGTCATCTTCGTCAATACAAATACGAATCGTATAACCAGACAAACAGGACCAGTACCAGCAGATAGGCCTTTCTGATGGACGCAGACCGTTCCGATACTTCTTGTAACGCTATATGATTCTCTCTTTTTGAGTTTAGTTAGTTGTTTTAGTTTGGTCAGTCATTTGGTTAGTTGTTTTAGTTTAGTCAGCAGAATGGATAAAAGCGGATGCATGTCCCCTGACTGGTGACATGACGGAATAGTATCAGTTGAATCTCACGACCCAGTATCCTTTCCGGTGCGTCCCCATACGTTGAAGACAGCCTTTTTCCTGGAGCTTTTTCATATAATACTTTATCGTACTAAGAGACAGTGATGTCGCTTCAGCAATTTCATGTTGCGTGCCATCCGGTTTCTTTTGAAGATATGACAAAATAACTCTTTCCTTTTCATTTAGTTTTACAGGCATATTCGTTCCCGTTTGGTCAGTTTTCGGGGTTTGGTCAGTTTTTTTAGTTTGGTCACTTGTTTGGTCAGTTATCCGGTACAAGTTAACGCGCAAATCGCCATCAAAATCAATGATTTCCGGTTCCTGCAAACCATAATTCCGGCAATCCCGGAAAATACGGGGAAAACCACTACCCCATTTTTCAATTAAATTCATATAAGCAAACGCATTTGCTAAAGCCCGGTTGCGAATCTTTGAAAACCCTTCTTTCATTTTTTCATGTGTTACGCCGCGCATCAGACTACCTGGAGAAGTAACTTCTAATCGATCTGAAAAAAGGGCTATCTGAACGGATTCCGGCTCCAAATAATTACGATGAACAAGTGCATTGGCAATCAATTCCCGGATGCTGTCCGGAGGTAATTCATAAATATCCTGACGATAGACCCCCTGAAATCTGGCTCCCATATTAATCTTTTCAAGTACATACTGATATGCTTTTTCCACTTGTTCCTGAATCGGTGCATCAATTTCCCGCTTATCGACAAAAACAGCTCTATCGTCTGTCTTAAACACGGCACATTGAACCACCGGAGGATATCCGGCCTGATGTGTCAACATCGCATAGGCATAGGTCGGTATAAGCTGGTCTTTGTTTTCAATCAAAATGCCCCACGAAATGAGTTGATTAATCGTTAACTCCTTGATTCCTTGACGCTGGATATCGGATAATGCGTTTTTTTTAGCCGTTTCACTCATAGAATGGCATAATGCCGTTACATCATATTTCGTGACTTTGAGATTAGGAATAGGCTGTTGATCAAAAAACTTATTTTCTCCTTCCAAAAGTAACTCCTGTAGAATCGCCCGGTCCGCCAGACGCGTTGTTCCAGCCGTCCGGATATAAGTTCCCTTTACCGGTCCTTTCTTTTTAAGATAATACGGCCTCTGCATTCCAGGAGCAATTTCTAAAATGATAAGCGATTTTCCTTCTATTTCCCGAACAAAAAGATCTGGAATAATCATCGGTTCGCAGCTGTCCGTAACGGCATTGGTAATGGCATCCATCATTTGAAAGAGATCAGCCTGAGGAATCCCAACAACCCGCATCGTTCCATCTTCAACCCCAAATACGATCCGTCCACCATCACCATTGGCAAAGGCAACAACAGACTTCATATATTTCTGACTGTCTTCAGGAACACTTTCCTTATATTCTACATTCTTAGATTCTCCATGAAGTGATAAATCTTTTTCCATTCCTACTGCCGCCTCCCTTTACGCTCATTGTATCAGATTATGATTTTTTCGACAACAAAGCGGTCCCCCAGTATTGCAGGGAAGGGGGCACAGGCCGTAAAACAAACCGGTTCGCTGGACAATGGGGATTTCCGTCCCTGTAATAAGCGTTGTCGCCTATTGACGCCGTCCTGGTTATAGCCCCATCTGATGACAGAACCAGACAAACAGGACCAGTACCAGCAGATAGGCCAGGTTGAGCAGGGTAAACAATTTCAGATACCATCCCTGCCACCGGGGACAGGCCCGGACGAACATGCCATAGGAAATGAGGCTGGCCATGGATGCCACCAGCGTTCCCAGACCGCCTATATCGGTCCCCAGCAGGAGTGCCCCTGCATTGCCGGTAAAGCCCGACAGAAGGACGGCAGCCGGTACATTGCTGATGATCTGACTGGCGGTAAGAGCGATGAGAAACTCGTGACCGGCCAGATATCCCGTCAGTATCTCCCGGAAAGCCGTCAGCTGGCTCATGTTGCCGATGAGGACGAAAAAAGCCACAAAGGTGCCCAAAAGCCGGTAATCAACGTAGCGGAAATACTGCGGCCGGGTCAGGAAGGTGACAACGGCGACCATGGCCAGGGTAAGGCGGTAATCAAGGACGTGGGCCACCGTGAGCAGGGAAAGGAAGAACATCCCTCCCAGAAGCCAGAGCTGACGTGGCGGCGCCAGTACGGGCATATTCCGGGTGCGCCGGGCAGCCAGCCGCACCGACACGGGAATGGGCGTTCCCGGCAGCAGAAAGACCGACAGGGCCAGCAGCACGAAAGATACGAGTGTATACGGCAGGAGAAGCTCCAGAAAGGTTACCAGATCCATGCCGTAATAGAAATAGAGATAGAGATTCTGCGGATTTCCCACAGGCGTACACATACTGCCCAGATTGGCCGCCAGCGTCTGCAGGACGATGACCAGGGCCATCTGCTTCTCTCTGGAAATCCGGGGCAGGGCCATCAGGGAAAACGGCACAAAGGTCAGGAGGGACACGTCATTGGTCACCCACATGCTGACAAAGAAACAGGCAAAAATGAGGACGGCAGCCAGCTGGCGCATCGTGTCCAGCCGGAGGAGAAGGCGCGCCAGTACCGCTGCAAAGACGCCGCTCTCCCGCAGGCCGCCGATGACGATCATGAGACAGAACAAAACAGCAAGTACGGGCATATTGATATACCCGGCATAGGCTGCCGTCGGCGGCACGGCAATCATCGATACCAGCGCCGCTGTCCATGCCAGAAACAGAACCATATTCTCTCGTATCATCTGTCCGATAGACCTCATTTTCCACTTCTCCCCTGTCCCGTTTTCCTATCCATATACACAGGAATAATCTCTAAATTATACTACAAAACGGAGATTCATGAAACAGGTTGCAGGAAGGGAAAGATAGTTTGATGTTTGAAGTTTGATGAAGGGATAGCAGTCAGCAGCTGGTGGCGTTGGATTCCTGTCTTTGCTGCTCCCCATGAAAAAAGCTCTGCAAACCGCATGTTCATGCGATTTGCAGAGCTTGTAATTTCACAAAGGAAATTATTTGAGTTCAACAGTTGCGCCAGCTTCTTCGAGTTTAGCTTTGAGAGCTTCAGCGTCAGCTTTGGCAACGCCTTCTTTAACAGCTTTCGGAGCGCCGTCAACGAGAGCTTTAGCGTCTTTCAGGCCGAGGCCGGTTACTTCGCGGACAACTTTGATTACGCCGATTTTCTTTTCACCAGCAGAGGTGAGGATTACGTCGAATTCGGATTTTTCTTCAGCAGGAGCAGCACCAGCAGCAGGAGCAGCAGCAACAGCAACCGGAGCAGCAGCGGATACGCCGAATTTATCTTCCATAGCTTTTACGAGTTCGGAAAGTTCGAGAACGGTCATGCCTTCAATGGCTTCCATGATTTCTTCTTTAGTCATTTTAAAATACCTCCATAGTATCAGTTTTTAGATTCGTTTGTAATATGTAAGCTAATTAAGCAGATTCCTGTTCTGCTTTTTTAGCACGTACAGCATCAAGCACATAAACCATATTGCGGATGTTGCCCTGGAGTACGTTGACCAGGCCAGAGATAGGGGCCTGCATGCTGCCAACCAATTTGGCGAGGAGTTCTTCGCGGCTCGGCAGGCTTGCCAGAGCTTCGACAGCAGCTGCATCAATAACCTGACCATCGGCGATGCCGGCTTTGACCGTCAGCGCTTCTGTCTTTGTTTCTTTGATGAAGTTTTTCAGGATTTTAGCCGGTGCTACTGTATCTTCAGAAGAATAAGCAATAGCAGTCGGACCTTCGAGAACGGCATCCAGATCGTTGAAACCGAGTTCATCGGCAGCGATACGGGTCAGTGTGTTTTTGACAACTTTGTATTCGACGCCACCTTCACGGAACTTACGGCGGAGTTTCGTGACATCAGCTACGCTGAGGCCGGAGAAACCAACGAAAACAGCACCCTGGGAGGACTGCAGTTTTTCTTTCATTTCTTCTACAACAGCGGCTTTTGCCGGAGAAACCTGATGTTTTGCATACATAGACATGAGTTCGATACACCTCCTTGAACTGGGATTTATATCGTCTTAGCAATAAAAACGGTCCCATGTACGACTGACATGAGACCGAACTAGTCAAATTGAAATACCTGCTAGTTTCATAGCCTCAGATGGCGGACCTTAGTCCATTATACATACCTTCAGTCTACAGCTAAGAGAGATATTATTTTTCTTCTTTGACAGCACCTTTGATGCTGTACTGGTTGATGTGGATGCCAGGGCCCATCGTGGAGCTTACGGTGATGGATTTGATATACTGGCCTTTTGCACCCGACGGTTTTACTTTGATGAGAGTATCAACGAGAGTTGTCAGGTTTTCCACTAATTTATCTGCATCGAAAGATTTCTTGCCGATAGGGGAATGAATATTGCCGGCTTTATCCGTGCGGTATTCGACCTTACCTGCTTTACTTTCGCTAACAGCTTTTGTTACGTCCATCGTAACCGTGCCGACTTTCGGGTTAGGCATGAGGCCTTTCGGGCCGAGGATTTTACCAAGACGGCCGACTTTACCCATCATGTTCGGTGTTGCGATAGCTACGTCAAAATCAAGCCAGCCACCTTTGATCTTTTCGATGAGATCATCAGCACCGACATAGTCAGCGCCGGCAGCCTGAGCTTCTTTTTCTTTGTCGCCCTGAGCAAATACGAGGACAGTCTTGGATTTGCCAATACCATGGGGCAGAACCAGAGCGCCACGAACCTGCTGATCGGCATATTTCGGATCTACGTTGAGGTTGACAGCCAGTTCGACCGTTTCGTCAAATTTGGCTGTATCCATCTTTTTCAAGATGTCGATTGCTTCCGTCACGTCATACTGTTTGTATTTATCAAACAGTTTGGCGGCTTCTGCATATTTCTTGCCTACTTTTGCCATCTAACTTTTTCCTCCTTTGTGGTTTAGCGGGGATTGACCCCTTCCACGGGACTGAACCGGCGATTAATCGACGATTTCAATACCCATGCTGCGGGCAGTGCCTTCAATCATTTTCATAGCAGCTTCAACGTCGTTGGCGTTGAGGTCCGGCATCTTAGTCGTTGCAATTTCGCGGACTTTGTCGCGGCCCAGTTTAGCTACTTTTTTCTTGTTCGGTTCGCCCGAAGCTTTTTCCAAACCTGCGGCTTTCTTCAGGAGAACAGCTGCCGGCGGAGTTTTCGTAATGAACGTGAAGGAACGGTCTTCATATACAGTGATTTCGACAGGGATAATGAAGCCAGCCTGTTTAGCTGTACGTTCGTTGAATTCCTTGACGAATGCCATAATGTTGACACCAGCCTGGCCTAATGCAGGGCCAATCGGAGGCGCCGGAGTTGCTTTACCAGCTTCACACTGGAGTTTTACCATTCTTGCTACTTTTTTTGCCATGGTGAGTTACACCTCCTTACGTTACAAGATGTGGTCAGACGATTCATGAGAATCTCCCACTCGCGGCAGATGCCGCATTAGAAGTATTTATTCCAGACTTTTCTCGATTTGAGAATAGTCAACTTCTACTGAAGTTTCACGGCCAAACATATCAATGAGGCCTTTGAGGGTGCCTTTTTCATCATTGATTTCCGTAATGGTAGCAATGAAGTTTTCAAAAGGACCGGATGTAATGCGGACCTGTTCCCCTACTTCTACAGAAATATGGACCTTCGGTTCGCTTTCGTCGATGCCCTGAGACTTGAGGATGCGTTTTACTTCCTCCGGATTCAGCGGAATCGGCTTGGTGGCCGAACCGACAAAACCCGTTACGCCAGGTGTATTGCGGACGACATACCAGGAACGGTCGTTGACTTCCATTTCAACCAGGACATAGCCGGGGAAAATCTTGCGTTTCACCACGTGCTTCTTGCCGTCCTTGATATCGACTTCGTCTTCCATCGGCACGAGAATGCGGTTAATCACATTTTCCAGTCCCATGGATTTGACCTTCCGTTCCAGCGTCTGCATTACTTTATTTTCATAACCGGAATACGTATGGATGACATACCATTTCTTATCAGTTTCCATCTATGCACGGGCCTCCTATCCGACAACGATTCGGAGTAACCGGAACAATTGGGCAAATACACCGTCCGAAACAGCGATGATAGCCATGACGACAATGGTTGCTACGATGACCATGACGGTATAATTGATCAATTCTTTTTTCGTCGGCCAGATGACCTTCTTTAACTCCACTTTGACGCCGTGGAGGAATTTGCCGTTCGCATCCTTTTTCTTATTCTTTTGTGCTTTCTTTGATGCTGTAGCTGCCATATAACCTCTCACATTCAAATAAGACTAAGCACATCTTATTTCAAACTTATTTCGTTTCTTTGTGTAATGTTTCTTTTTTGCAGAACGGGCAATATTTTTTGAGTTCCAGACGATCCGGATTGTTCTTCTTATTTTTGTTTGTCCGATAGTTACGCTGTTTGCATTCTGTGCATGCCAATGTGATAGCTGTACGCATTCCTTACACCTCTCTTAAATCATAGTAAAAGCCTGCATCGTGCGCAGGACCGCTTATATAATGTACCATACCCGGCAGGCTAAGTCAAGAAAAAATGTGGTAACTTAAAAAAGCTAGGTGAAACTGCACACCTAACTTTTCAAAGTATATCACAGATATAGATTCGTTGTCAATATTCGGCGTCACCATTCATGACAGGCCGCCAGAACCGCCCGGAAGCGGCCTATTTCACCTTTGCCGCACCCTTCTGGCTGCTATCGCCGTAGAGTGTCACCACCGGCCGGGACTGCATCCGGTATACGAGGTCGGCTCCCAGTCCGCCCGTAAGGCCGTAGAGGTTCTGGGCCGTCGCGGCATCGAGATAGACCACGTCGCTGCGGACAATACCCGTACCCGTGCCGTGGTTCGTCCGCAGTGTCTGGGACGCGCCGCTCCATTCGGCTTCCGTATGGGTCGCCGTCGAGAGGGCGAAGGCCGGCAGCCAGATGACTCCGTCTTTTCCCAGGGCCCGTTTGGGCTGTTTCTTCCCATTGACGTACAAATCATAGGCCTTGGCCACGTAGGTCGGATTGCCGTCGGAAGCGGCGATCTTGCTGGCAATAGCCGCCGGTTCGGCAAAATCCTGGACGCCATAGCCGGCCAGGGCCTTCTTGACATCCTGTACAGACACAGTCTGCCAGCCGTATCCGTCGGGATAAATATAATAGGAAATCGTATGGTCGGCGTCGCGGTCGATGACGATGCGGTCGTAATAAATATCGACAGCCGTGCCGACACTGACCCGGTCATAGAGATCTTCTACATCTTCTTCATGCATGCGCACACAGCCGTTGGAGACATAGCCGCCGATGGAATCGGGCCGGTTCGTCCCATGAATGCCATAATTGCCAAAAAGCCCGAGCCAGCGGTAGCCCAGGGGGCAGTCCGGGCCGGAGCCGATGCTCACGCCCGAGTCGGGGTCGGTCCAGGTCGGATTCAGGATTTTTTCACTGACCGAATAATACCCCGTCGGCGTCGGCGTACTGACTTTGCCTACCCCTACGGGATACATACAGATAGGCGTCTTCCCTTCATAGAGCGTCAGGATACGGCTGGCCAGATTGAGCATGATCTTCTTTTCCCGGGACACCTGCAGTCCCTCTGCCGGCACCGTCGATGTAACCGATACGGCCGTCGTGGGGGATGGCGAAGCCGGAGACGCTGCTGCCCCCGTCGTAGGTGTCACGGTCACCACTGCCGCCGGAGCGGCCTTGCCGTCAACGCGCCCGCCGGATGACGCCTGTTCGTTCAGGCTCTCTTCGGTACGCTGCGAAAAATGAGTCGGGACGGTCCGCAATGCCGTTTCTCCTGCCGGGGCCGTGTCTGTGCCGGCCGCCCATGCGCTCCCTGCCGACAGGGCCAGCGCACAAAGTGCTGTCATTATGGTCTTACGCAATCTCCATTCCTCTTTTCCTGGCAGCCCGGACAGCCTGACGGGCTGCCCCTGCCCATATTAGTCTTTTGTTTTATTATACCATACGCAAAGCCCTGCCCGGTAGCTATATACACGCAGTTTCGTCTTTTTTAATTAATCCGGGCGCTGATGCTGACAATGAAGAAATTCTGCACGTCAAAGGCCAACTGTTCTCCATCGGTGCCGTCATACACGTAGAGGGATTTATCATTGAAATTGTAAATGTGGTCAGCTGTCCCATACTTGTCGGAAAGGACACTGGCTTCCATCCCGACCGTGACCCCATCAGGCGTCGCCAGATTATCCGTCGTGCAGGTGACGGCCACGGCCTGGCTGCCAGCGCCATCAAAGCCGATGATATAGCCGTTATTGTAATTGTACTCCAGATACGTCTGATCGCCGTTACTGCCCGATTCCTGGCTCGTCGGCGCGCCATATACGCTTTCGACATAGTCCGGTGTACACCCCGGGCCGACACCGCCGATGGCGATGCGGTCGTTGGAAATCTGGGCCGACGCGACAGAAGATATCATACAGGCCGCTCCCAGGACGAGAGCAAAGGCCCCAAGCTTTACACGATTGAACACACTATCTACTTCCTTTGTTTGCACTGCATTTTTCTGCACACAACACTCCCAGAAGAGGCCGGTCGTCTCTTCCGGCAGCACAAAATATTGTAGCACAGAGACGGGGACCCTGCAACGTCTCAGCGGGCATCCCACTCGGCAAAGCGTTCGTTCATGCGCTTCTTCTTTACCCGGGCCGCTCCATTCTGCGCCCGTCCAAAGGGCAGGCGCCCTTCGGCGATGGTCCGTTTATAAAACAAGGTAACGGCCTCTTCTTCGGAAAGCCCCAGCCGGGAAAAAACGGCCCGGGCGTCCTGCCGCACCTCTTCGTCAATGTGAAGTTCCATGATATGATTCTCCTTTCCCTGCCCTTTCGGCATGGCGTTCTTCGGCATCGGCATTGATGCCGTCGAGGGTCGCCATGTGGTCCACCGCATAGAGCATAGACCGCAGGAGGGTCACGGCCAGGACGGCCCCCGTTCCTTCTCCCAGGGAGAGATTGGCCCACAGCGGCACGTCGTAATCGTCGATGCCGGCGGCGTGCAGAGCTACGGACATACCCGCTTCCCGGCTCATGTGCGACGGCAGGGCAAACCGGGAGACCTGGGGCATGAGCTGCACCGCCGCTGCCAGAGCCGCCGCCGTGATGAACCCGTCGATATAAAAGGGGATCCGCTCCCGGGCGCAGGTACACATGGCCGACGCCAGAGCGGCCAGATCAAATCCCCCCACATAGCGCAGGGCATCGGCGGCACCGGAAATGTGCGGTCCGTAGCGGGCGAGGGCATCGCGGATCAGGTCCCGCTTGTGCAGGAGGAGGCGGAAATTGCCCCGGGATGACCCGTAGCCGACCAGACTGGCCGCGTCGCGGGGCGCGATGGCCATGAGGACGGCTGCCGATGTCGTCGTATTGCCGATGCCCATTTCCCCGAAAGACAGGAAATTATACCCGTCGCGCTTCGCCGCCAGCACCCGTTCCCGGCCGGCCGCAAACGCCTGTCGCAGCTCTTCTTCCGTCATGGCCGGTTCCCTGGAAAAATCCTTCGTCCCCCGGGCGATCTTATAATCCAGCCCGACCGCGTCGGGACTGTCGATGCCGACATCGACGACTTCCCAGGGAATCTGGTTGCAGCGGCAGAAACAGGTGACGGCCGACGTACCTTCCACCATATGGCAGCTCTGCATATAGGTGATTTCCGACAGCTGTGCTACCGCCCCGGAACGACAGATGCCGTTATCTGCGGCAAAAACGATATGCTTTGGCGCAAACTTGCCGGGGAAACAGCCCCAGGCCAGGAAGGCCTTCTTCGCCTGCTCTTCCAGAAGGCCCAGACTGCCCGGCGGCTTGGCCAGGTTGCGCAGCCGTTCCTCTACTTCATCCCCGAATGTCATCGTCTCGTCATCTCCTTATATGCCAGATACTGCTTCTGCCGGCGGGCCATCTCCGGTGGAGGTTCCGCCAGCGTCACACCGTGGGGTACAGCCCGCCCCGTCGCTTCGTCGATGTGGACAAACGACACGAAACACGACGCCGCCACCGGTCCGTCCGGCAGGAGCGAAAGAGTAATATACACGCCGATGCCGCTCGTCCCGGCATAGACGATGGAACTATCTACGCGGATTGTATCCCCCTTATGGACGGGATGAAGGAAGCGCAGGCCGTCCAGCCCCAGACAGACAATATGGGGCGTACGGAGAAAACTCTGTACCGCCAGGAAGGCGCACTCGATCATATAGGACGTGCCCTGCCCGGCGAAGAGCGTATCGTGGGGATTGAGATCCCGGGAAAGGACCATGTGGGCCGATGAAATATGTGCATCAATACCAGTCATACTATTCCTCCCTTCTTTTCATTTCATTATACCATACGGGAGAACGATATAAAAAACGCACCCGTCCCAGACGAGGCCTGTAAAACATCTTGAAAATTCCATTCTTTTATGTCAAAATAGAAGGTGGATTAAAAGGGAGGGGCTTGTATTGTCAACTATCAAAGATATTGCTAAGGAAGCCGGCGTTTCTATCGCTACCGTTTCGATCGTACTGAACGGCAAGGGAAAAGAACGAAAGATTTCCAAAGAAACACAATCCCGCATTTACACCATTGCACAGCAGCTCAATTACGTGCCCAACCAGTCTGCCAAAAAGTTACGGGCCGCCCAGAAAGACAGCTACGCCGTCGCTTTTTACTGGGCCACGGACTTCCGTATCAACTACCTGGCCCGCATCACCCTGGGCATCCAGCAGGAAATCATGAATCTCAAAAAGAACATCCGCCTGACCGTTATTCCCTATAAAGTAGATCACCTGGAAGAACAGATGAAATCGACACAAAACGATTTCTTCAACGGCATCATCATCGCCAACATGTCCAATACGGATATGGAATTTCTCAATACGACCTATGTGCCGCCCTGTCCGGTCGTCTTGTTCAACAGGGAATCGCCGAAATTCAGCAGCGTCACTATGGACAACTATAAAGTCGGCCAGAACGTGGCCCGCCATTTCCTGGCAAAGGGTCTGTTCGACGCAGGCGTCCTGACCCATGACACGACGTTCCCCATCATGCGCCAGTGGATGCAGGGCTTCCTCGACACGTACAAAGAAGAAGGACACCCCATCGGCGAAGACCGGATTTACCTGTGTGAAACGTCGTCGGCCAGCGCCTTTGAAATCTGCAAGCGCCTGGCAGCGGAAGGCACCATGCCCAAAGCCATGTTCTGCGAATCGGACGTACTGGCCCATGGCATGCTCTTTGCCTGCTATGAAACAGGGATTGCCATCCCCCAGGACGTAGAAGTATTTACCATCGGCATCAACATGCCGGAAATCAACGACTACACCGTACCATCCCTGTCGCGCATCGACATCCCCATGGGCGAAATCGGCCAGGAATGCCTGCGCATGACCGTCGATCTCATCGAAAAGAAAGTCCCCAGCCCGACGGTCCTCTTCCTGGAAGGCAAAACGATCATCGGCCAGTCTTCCCCCCTGGGATAAGGGATAGGAAGGGGATAGTTTTCAGTCTGTAGTTTACAGCGGTTAGAAAACCAGAGCGTCCACGCCGGACGCATCAAAAAAAGAGGTTGTCTTAAAGACAACCTCTTTCTTTTACTATATTTTCACAGATTAGGCGTTAGCCGATTCTTTTGCCAGGATATCTGCCGAAATAGCATCGGAGCAGCATACAGCTACGACGTCAGCAATATCTTCGGTAGAGCAGCCACGGGACAAGTCGAGGATCGGTTTTGCCAGGCCCTGTACCAAAGGTCCAAGAGCCGTTGCATTAGCAAAACGCTGTACCATCTTGTAACCGATGTTAGCAGCATCGAGGTTCGGGAAAATGAGGACATTGGCATGGCCTGCAACTTTGGAACCAGGAGCTTTGTGTTCGCCGACTTCCGGAACGAGGGCAGCATCGGCCTGGAGTTCGCCATCGAAGTCGAAATCTACGTTGCGTTCTTTCAGGATTTCTACAGCCTGGCGGACCGTATCAACCGTTTCGCCGGAGCCGGAACCCTTTGTCGAATAGGACAGGAGAGCCACTTTCGGGTTGAGCATCTGTACCGTGCGGCGGGCACGTTCTACGCAGATGCATGCGATATCAGCGAGCTGTTCGGCCGTCGGATACGGAATAACGCCGCAGTCGCCGAGTACGAGGATACCATTATCACCATACTGCGGAGTGTTGGTCAGGAGGATGAAGGCACTGGATACAGTCTTATTGCCTTTACGGGGTCCGATGACCTGCAGGCCGGCACGGATAACGTCAGCCGACGTCGTAGCAGCACCAGAAACAACACCGTCAGCTTCACCAAGAGCAACGAGGCCGGCAGCGAAGAAAGTGTTGTTGTTCATCATGATTTCATGAGCTTTTTCTACAGTCATGCCTTTCTTTTCGCGGCGTTTTGCGAAATACTGGCACAATTCATCCATGCGGTAGTACGTAGCCGGGTTGATGACTTCGACACCGGTGAGGTCGATCTGGAATTTAGCAGCATCTTTTTTGATCTGATCCAGATTGCCGACGAGGACGATGCGGGCATAGCCTTCAGCCAGTACACGTTCAGCAGCTTTGAGTACACGACGGCTATTGGTTTCCGGAAGGACGATTTTCTTCTGTGCCTTGGAAACACGGGCTTTTAAATCTTCTGTAAATCTCATTCGTAACAACTCCTTAAATAGGTACTAGATGGTCTTACACTATTCCGCCTTTTATTATAATACAAACGCTGAGGCAAATCAAAACACTTTTTCCACATACTCGCATTTCATCAGGAGAAAGGACAAAAAGAGAAGAAAGAGGTTCAAAACCAAAATAGACAATCCATTCTAATTTCAATCCACACACCTGCAAGGACGCGAGACAACGTTCCTACTGCCTTATTTTCCACAGTAATTACAGATTTTACTGACGCATGTATCGAGTTCTTTTAATCTCTCATTTAGAAATTATCAACTATTTCACCGCACGGACACTCAAATAGAAAATGCGGTTAGTTGTAAAATGAATTTGAACAGGTAATCAAAAAAACAAAAATCCATAGTGAAGCTTCATGTTAAAATGGTTTTGCGAGAAATCATCAACAAAGGAGCAATCACTATGGATCACATCCATTCTAACACAATTGAGGACGTACGTACACCCGGCCGCATCTTTCTTTGGAGGAACGTGGCATGATTCAGGCTCTGCATCGCCAGGGGCTTTCCCTTCGCAGCATCGCTGCCGCGATAGGATGTGCTCACACGACTGTTTTCTATGAACTTCGGCGTAGAACGCGGATCGGAAAAGCAAGCACGGTCGTGCCCCTCAGTATATGGCAAAGCGCGGTCAGAAGGCTTATGCAGAAAATCGCAAAAGCTCCAGGAAACCTTGTAAAATCGATCATGACGACTGTGAGCTGTTTATCCAATGGATGGTGGAACGAGTCCGCCAGGAACGCTGGTCACTGGATGCCTGCGTTGGCTATGCCAGGCGAAACAAGCTATTTACGCCAGAACAGATTCCCTGTACCAAGACGCTCTACAACATGCTTTGGGCTAACAAGCTTCCACTGTCACTCTTCGAGGTACCGCAGATCTTGAAGCACAAACGCCGCCGCAAATGGGTGCGTAAGAACAAACGTATGAAGAGTCGCTCTATTGAGGAACGTCCTGCCGTCGTCAACGATGGTACCGAGATTGGCCACTGGGAAGTGGATACGGTCGTTGGTCAGCGCGCAGGCCGTGAGGCAGTAGTCTTCACCGCCGTTGAAAAAGTTACGCGCAACTACATCGCTATCCGTATCCCTGGACGTACCTGCGCCATATAACGCTTGCACAGTTGCAGGAGTTATATGGCGCAGAGTACTTCAGCCAGATTTTTAAGACGATGACGGCCGATAACGGTCCTGAGTTTGAGAACTTGTCGCAGTTTTAGAGCCTCGGTACCAAGATGTACTTTACACATCCGTACAGCTCGTGGGAGCGGGCTCAGAACGAACGCCACAATGGCTTGCTGAGGGATTTTATCCCAAAAGGCATGTCCATGGAGCGGTTCTCTGATGAGGATATCCTGAATATGGCAGATACACTGAACCAGCGCCCACGTCGTGTTTTGGGCTACCATACGCCGTCAGAGCTATTTGATGCATTCCTCGATGAAGTTTATGCTATTGAGTGTGTTTCCTGATTATGGTTGTTCAAATTCAACTTGCAATTTACCGCATATTAATTTACCGCATATTAGTATTAATAATAAAAATTACCGCGTCTTCCCTGCAGAATGCAAAAAAACCTGCCGCACTCTGGGTGCAACAGGTTTTTCCGTTTGGTATTCCGTTCAATCGCCTTCCTATCACAGGAATAGGTGAGACCATGCTGTCTGGCTCTGGCTTTTGATCCCTGCCATTCTCAGAAGGCCTTGCATTCGCCGATGAAGCCGCGCAGGACGTTGGGGATGGCCAGGTCTTTGGTGCCTGCCCCGTAAGCCGTGGTTTCATGGATCAGTTCTTCCGGCCGCGGGCCGGCATAGGAGGCCAGTGTCTTGACCAGAGCGGCTCCCGTCGGGGTGACGAGTTCGCCATCGATATCGGTCGAGTAATAGGGCAGTCCTGCCAGGAGTTCTGCCGTTGCCGGTGCCGGTACGGGCATGATGCCATGGGCACAGCGGACGAATCCGCTCCCCACGTGGAGGGCCGATGTGCCGATTTGTTCGATATGCAGGTAGTCGAGGGCCCAAATGGTCCCTACGATATCGAGGATGCAGTCGATGGCGCCGACTTCATGGAAATGGATATCGCTGACGGGTACGCCGTGTACTTTGGCTTCCGCTTCGGCCAGGGCCTGGAATACGGCCAGGCTCTTTTGTTTGATTTCTTCCGTAAACGGCGAGGCTTCGATGATGGCCGTGATATCGGCCAGTCCCCGGTGCTGATGATGGTGATGATGGCCCGTGGCATCGATGAGGGAAGCTGCCGTCTTCACGGTCTGGCCGTGATCGTGACGGTCGTGGTGACCGTGGCCGTGGCCTTCTTCGTGGCCGTGGTCGTGATGATGACCTTCTTCATGGTCATGATGGTGGTGATGGTCCTGTTCCGAGTCGAGGAGGACGTTATAATACACGGACTGGATCCCCAGTTTGTTGACCGGCTGGCAGATCAGGGAATAGCCGTCCAGTCCCAGCTGGGCCATGGCTTTTTGAAATTCTTCAAAGGGAACGCCTGCCTGAATCAGCATGCCGATGAACATATTGCCACTGATACCGGAAAAGCAGTCAAGATACAATGTTTTCATATACGTATAGCACCTCTTTTTTTATATATCTGTATATAGTAGTATACTCACGAATGTTTTCCATGCCTATCCCCATAGGGGGCATCGGGCTTTTTTTAGTCTTCTTTCATCGATTCCACGGCCGCGTCGAGGACAGAGAGGCCCAGAACCGATCCCATGGCCTGGTCGTCTTTTCCGGGATCGCTGACGACGGGGTTCAGGTGCAGGTATTCCATCTGCATCCGGTGTACCGGTTCGGCATAGGCCGCCGAAGGAAATACGTATCCCATGACGGCTGGCTGCAGAGCCTGTGCTATCAGGACGGCCGCCCCGGTGACGGCGTTGTCAAAGACCAGCGCGACGTGGCGGTGTGCGGCCGACAAGATGCATCCCACCATGGCGGCGACATCGGGCGCGCCGGCTTTCTGCAACAATTCGAGCGGTCGGGTACAGTCCAGTCCATGAGTACGCAGCACCGCGCCGAGCATTTTCATTTGATTCTTTTCTTTCAGTGAACCGGCAAGGTCCGGCATCTGGGAGCGGTAAAAGGCCGCCGTCAGGATAAAGGCCGTCAGGATGGACCGTTCTCCCAGGCTGCCTATGCCGATGGCCGTATAGCCTTCATCGGCCAGGTTCTGGCCAATCTGGATGCCGCTGTACAGGGCATCGAGCATTTCGTCTTCCGCCATGGCCGGGCCATTTCCATAGTAGTGGCTCCCGGCCATGACTTTCAGGACCTGGACGCCTGGCGACTCGGGTATGTCTTCCTGAAGCCCCATGTCGAGGAGCAGGACGCCGGCCCCTACTTTATGGGCGACTTTGTTGATGGGGCCGCGGCCGCTGGCGATTTCCAGGGCGTCAGCCTTGCTGTTTTTGCCCTGCGATTCGTTTTTACCGCCATCGACGGCGTGATCGGCCGCAAAAATGATGACGGCCTTTTTCAACAGGTCATGGCGTTCACTGCCCCGTATGGCCGCCAGCCGTCCAGCCAGGTGACACAAAACCGTATCGGCCTGACCGGAGGCAGCCAGTTTTTCTTCATAGGAACGGGCAAAATCCCCGTCCACTGGTTCTATCATTGAAATAAATTGCTGAAATTCCGCATCCATGTCGTTTCCTCCTTTGCGTAGTATCTATAGTATATCACAGGAATGGCGGTCGTAAAAAGAAAGCCTTTTTCACGACTATTCGTTGTTTTAAATTTTTCAGAGGCAGTGTATCCTAAGTTCTCATTATCAAAATGTTTTAATAAGATAAAACGTTATACTTTTATTTTTTATAATATATATAAAATATTTCATTATATAATTTTGCTATTTTCTGTATTTCCAACGTATAGGTGTAACGTCATACGGCACTTTTCTATACAAATTTGTAATAAACAACAGTACCGAATATCATATTACATGTAAAGATTGTTGTAAAAACACGGCAAAAGTAAATCATGTCGTGCCGTTATAGCATAAATCTTTATCATTTAAAGATTGCTTATTTGTCCTTTTGTCCACTGAAGGAAGAAAGGCTCTTGAATTTTTTGTCGTAAAGACTTATAGTTAAGGCGTGATACAGGGTATGTCCTTTGCGGGTCCTCTCATTCATTATCTTTCCGCAGAGGATGGTGCTACTAAAATTTAAGAAGGAGGTTTTTTTGTATGAACGGTTTGTTTGTTGTTATTATTTCTGCATTAGTGTTCATACTGGCTTACCGTTTCTACGGTGCTTTCATCGGTGCCAAGGTCCTGACGGTCAACCAGTACAATGTCACACCGGCCTTCCGTTTCGAAGATGGTCATGACTATGTACCGACGAATAAGTACGTCGTATTTGGTCATCACTTCGCTGCTATCGCTGGTGCTGGCCCGCTCGTAGGCCCGGTCATTGCTGCCCAGTTCGGCTATCTGCCCGGTGCCTTGTGGATCCTCATCGGTGGTGTTCTCGCCGGTGCTGTCCATGACTGTGTTATCCTCTTCTGCTCCATGCGCTACGATGGTAAATCCATCGCTGAAATCGCAAAAGCCCAGATTGGTGATAAGACAGGTCTGGCTACGTCCTTTGCCGTATTGTTCCTGAATATCCTCGCTATGGCTGGTATGGCTGTTGTTATTTCCAACGCCCTCCATGACAGCCCCTGGGGCACATTCACTATCGGCATGACGATTCCTATCGCTCTGTTCATTGGTATTTACATGCAGTTCCTCCGTCCTGGCAAGATCAAGGAAGGCACGGTCATCGGTGTCGTCCTGACATTGCTGGCTGTTGTCGCTGGTCCTGCTGTACAGGCTTCCCCGACACTGGCTCCGATTTTCACCATCAGCCGCCACGGAATTGATATCGCCCTGATCATCTACGGTTTCGTTGCCGCAGCTCTTCCGGTTTGGCTGCTCCTGGCTCCGCGTGATTACCTCTCCACGTACATGAAGATTGGTACTATCGGTGCCCTGGCTATCGGCGTTATCGTCGTCGGCCCGACCATCCAGATGCCGGCCCTCACCCAGTTCTGCGCTGGCGGCGGCCCGGTCATCACTGGCCCTGTTCTTCCGTACATCTTCATCACCATCGCCTGCGGTGCTGTTTCCGGTTTCCATTGCATGATTTCTACTGGTACAACTCCGAAGATGCTGATGAATGAACGCTCCATCGTTCCTGTCGGTTATGGCGCTATGCTGACCGAATCCTTCGTAGCTATGATGGCCCTCATCGCAGCTACATCCCTCGTTCCGAATGATTACTTTGCTATCAACTCCACAGCTGAACATTTCAATGCTCTCGGCATGCAGGTCGTCGATCTGCCGCAGTTGAACGCAATGGTTGGTGAAAACGTTGCCCATCGTCCTGGCGGTGCTGTATCGCTGGCTGTCGGCATGGCATTCATCTTCTCCAACATCCCTGGTCTTGATTCTCTCATGAGTTACTGGTATCATTTCTGCATCATGTTCGAAGCATTGTTCATCATGACAATCATCGATGCCGGCACACGTGTTGGCCGTTACATGCTGCAGGAACTCGTTGGCCGCGTATGGACCAAATTCGGCGATCCCCATTGGACTCCGGGTGCCATCATCGCATCGGCTGCTATCTCCGGCGCATGGGGCTATATCCTCGTACAAGGCAACTTGTCCACGATTTGGCCGATATTCGGTGTATCCAACCAGCTGCTCGCCATCATCACCCTGGCTATTTCCTCTGTTGTTATCTGCAGCATGGGTAAAGCCCGCTATGTATGGGTCACGGGTCTTCCGTGGGCATTCCTGACTGTCGTTATCTTCTGGGCTGACTTCCTCAACATGTTTGGTCTGTATCTGCCAAAGGGCGAAATGCTCTTGTTCGCCGTATCTGCCATCATGCTGATCCTGGTCATCATTGTAAGTATCAGTTCTCTCAGAAAGTGCTTCGAACTGTCCAAGACGGTTCCGGCCAGCTACACGACTACCAAGTCGGTAGAAGAAGAAGGACTGAAGAAACTCCAGGAACTGGTCGCTACGGATCCGAAAGCAAAACGCTTCGCCGAACTGACCTGCCCGAAAGACTTCAAACAGGCCTAATCTAGTCTGGTAATAGAAAAGGACGATCGCATTTGCGGTCGTCCTTTTTTTGGTATATAGTAGGATCGAGGTGATTTTCATGAATACAACACAGCCCTGCATGGACTGTCCCCGTCAATGCCAGGTCGTCCGGCCCCTTACCAGTGACGGCATCTGCCCGGACCTTCCCGGCTACTGCCACAGTCCACTCCAGCCAGTGCTGGCACGGGCGGCCCTGCATTTTTGGGAAGAGCCGTGCATCAGCGGCAGCCGCGGATCGGGCACGGTCTTTTTTTCCAGCTGCAACCTGCGCTGCTGTTTCTGCCAGAATTCCCAAATCAGCATGGATGGCAAAGGCATCCCCATCACGGTGTCCCGGCTCCGGGCCATCTACCACGAACTTATCGCCCAAGGGGCACACAATATCAATCTCGTAACCCCCACGCCCTATACGCGGGCCATCCTGGAAAGCCTATCAGAGCCACTGCCCGTACCAGTGGTCTACAACTGCGGCGGCTATGAACGGGTAGAAACGATCCGGGCCTTCGAGGGAAAAGTCCAGATTTACCTGCCCGACCTGAAGTACATGGACCCGGCCATGGCCGAGTGCTACAGCGGAGCCCGGAACTATCCGGACGTAGCGGCCCGGGCCATCCTCGCCATGTACGACCAGACGGGCCCCTATGTTCTGGACGACGACGGCATGCTCCAGAAAGGCGTCGTCATCCGCCATCTCATCCTGCCCGGCCACGTAGACAATACAAAGCACGTCATCGATTGGGTACGGGACCACTTCGGACCAGAACAAGTCCTGTTCAGCCTCATGCGCCAGTACGTCCCCTGCGGCAGGGCCAGTGAATACCCGGAAATCAACAGACCCCTCACGGATGAAGAATACGACGAGGCCGAACAATATCTCTTTGACAGCGGCATCGAAGATGGATTCGTACAAGAAAAATCCAGTGCCAGCGAAGGATTCATCCCGGCGTTTGACGGGACCGGCGTATAAGAGGACCCACGGCCGGAGACTTATTTCCCCTGTCTCACCCGGTATGGCGCCATCTGCTTCGTTGTCATCAGTCGCCATAGCGCCGCTATGACTCCTTCTTCCGCCTTGCATCTGACACCATCCCAGGCGATTCAGGATGGAAACCGTCCCCGGTCGTGGGTCCTTTAGTGCTGAGTTTATATAGAAAAGTCGGTTCGACGAACTGGTTTCTTCGTCAAACTCCAAACTATCCCTTCCCGGCCCCGCCGACGATGCCTAACGTAAAACGCCAGCCGTCGCGGCACTAGGATTGCTAATTTTAAGTATAAAGAGCCGGTTCGACGAACCGGCTCTTTTCATCAAACACCAAACTTCAAACTATCCCTTCCCACTAATCACTGACCACCGGCCACTAACCACCAGCTTTTTCTCTTTCGATGAACGACCAACGGCTCTTCTCACTCCACATCAAAGATTTTTCCCGGGTTGAGGATGTCGTTGGGATCGAAGGCTTTTTTTACAGCTTTCATGAGGGCCAGCTCTACCGGATCCGTGTAATGGGCCATGAGGCTCTTTCTCTTTTCGCCGATGCCGTGTTCTCCGGAGATACGGCCGCCGAGGCGGTATACGGCGTCATAGGCTGCTTTTTCAAAGGCTTCTACTTTGGCCGGCCACTGGTCGTCGGGAATGTCTTTTTTCAGGATGTCCAGGTGCAGGTTGCCATCTCCGGCATGAGCTACGGAACGGACCGGAGTCTTTTGGTCGGCACTGATTTTTTCCAGTTCTTTCAAGAGATCGGCCAGTTCATCGGCCGGGACAACGAAATCTTCCATGACCATGATGGGACTGTCTGTCGTCGAGGCTTCAGAGAAGTTCTTGCGCACTTTCCAGATCCGTTCGGCGTCGGCGACGAAGACATCGATGGCCCCGTGGTCGTGACAGAGTTCATCGAGGGCGACGCACAGGTCGTCGATGCGGTCTTCATCGTTGCTGTCTACCTGGATAATCATGTAATTTCCTATATCAGAATGAGGCTGTTTTTCCCCGAGGAATTTTTCTGTGACCCGTACAGAATCATTGTCCATAAATTCCAGGCAGGTCGGTTCGATGCCGGCTTTGGGCAGGGCGTTGACGATGGACATGGCGTCGTCGATAGTTTTGAAAATGGCCAGGACGTTGACGCTGTATTTGGGCAGGGGCACCAGTTTCAAGACCAGTTTTGTGATAATGCCCAACGTACCTTCGGAGCCAATGACGATTTTTTCCAGAGGATAGCCTGTCGATACTTTTTTTAAGCGGCTGCCCAGACGGGTAATCTGCCCCAGGGGCGTCACGACTTCAATGCTATAAATCTGGTCCCGCGTCGTACCGTAGCGAACGGCCCGGTTGCCGCCGGCATTGGTCGAGGCATTGCCGCCGATGAAGCAGGAATCACCGCTGCAGGGATCGCCTGCATAGAGAAGGCCCTGGGCCTTGGCAGCAGCCTGTACGTCAGCCGTGCGGACGCCCGGTTCGACGACCATGTACATTTTTTCCCCGTTCACTTCGAGGATACGGTTCATCTTTTCCGTGCTGAGTATGATGCCGCCATAGGTATTGGCGACGGCGCCGAATTCCAGCCCCGTGCCGGCGCCCCGGGGAATGACAGGGATATTTTCCGTATTGGCCAGCTGCAAGACCGCCGCTACATCTTCAGCCGTCGTCGGGTAGACTACGGCATCGGGCGTACGGAAAAATTCCCGTTCCACTCCTTCATCCCGTTCGTACTGGACGAGGCGGTCCGGATCGGTGGAAACGCCTTTTTCTCCCAGTATATCCACTAATTTCTGTATGATATCTTTGGTAATTTTCTGATATGGTTTCATCTTATATGCTCCCTTTCTGTATACACAAAGTCCGGACAGGCTATCCGTTCTGTCCGGACTTTTATATCATAGCTGATTTACTTTTCCTTGACAAGTATGGCCAGGATGGAAGAAATAATCATCATCGAAGCCAGGACGACAAAGCCCGTCGTAAAGTTGCTACCCGTCGATACGAGGCCGAACAGGTAGGGCCCGAAAAATCCTCCCAGATTGCCGATGGCATTGATGATGGCAATGGCAGCCGCTCCGGTGACGCCATCGAACATGCGCGACGGGAAGGTCCAGAATGGGCCTACGGGGCATTCGCAGCAGGCCGTTGACAAGGACAGGCAGGCCAGGGCCAGGACGGGATAATTGTGGAAATACGTCCCTGCCAGAAGGCCCAGGGCGCCGAGGAAAATGGGGACGGCCACGAATTTCTTTTTCTTGTGGGACCGGTCGGCATAGCCTGCCACAAAGCCCATGACCACGATGGCCGTGATCCAGGGGATGGCGCTGAGGATGCTGGTGATCATATTATTCGTGCCGGCCATGCCCTTGACGATCTGGGGCAGCCAGAATAAAATCCCGTAAAAGCCGATATTGAGCGTCGTATAAATGAGAGCAAAATGCCAGACCTGGGGTTTCGTGCAGACGCTCCACATGGAGGTGGAACTGCCCATGGGCTTCGTCGCCCGTTCGCCCGCCAGTTTCTGAACGAGCCAGTCTTTTTCTTCATCCGTCAGCCACGATACGTCCCGCGGAGAATCGAGGAGGACCCGGTATGCCACAAAGGAACAGAGAACAGCCGGCAGCCCTTCACAAAGGAAGACCCACTGCCAGCCGGCCAGTCCTGCCAGACCGTCCATTCCGAGAATGACGCCGCTCAGGACATTGCCGATGCACATGGAAATGGCCAGGGACATGTGAAAATAACTGAAGGCCCGCGTCTTTGCCTGGAGGGGGAACCAGTGATCGAGGTAATAAATGATGCCGGGATAAAATCCCGCTTCTGCCGCGCCCAGGACAAAGCGTACGATATACAATTCGACGGCGTTGTGGACGAACATGGTACTCGTCGAAATGAGGCCCCACACAAAGAGGATAGCGGCAATCCAGCGCCGTGCCCCCAGCCGTGCCAGGATAACATTACTCGGCAGGCCAAAGAGGAAATAACCGATAAAAAAGAGCCCGGCACCAAAGCCATAAGCCGCCGTACCGATGCCCAAATCCTGATTCATCGTCAGAGAGGCAATGCCAATATTGGCCCGGTCTACAAAGGAAATAAAATATAAAAACATAATAAGCGGCATCAACCGCCCAAATAACTTTTTAAACACCTGCTGTTGAATATTCATAAGACTGCCCTTCTTTAAATCCGAATTTTTATGAAGCTACATTACATATTATACCACTCTTTGTAAAATTGAACAGCCTTTTATACAAATATTCTGGTTTTTTATGACAGGAAGGGCCGCAGGCAGCAGGTAGCAAAAAAAGCCGGTTCGTCAAACCGGCTTTTTATACTAAAATTCCCACCCCTAGTGCCACGACGGCTGGCGTTTTACGTCAGGCATCGTCGGCGGGGCCGTCAGATGCAAGGAGGATGGAGGGAGGCGTAGCGGGGCTACGCTGACTGACGACGACGCCGCAGATGATGGTCCAGCCGGCGAGGCATAGTAAATAAGCCAGACGCCGCGGCACGTCAGGAAACAAGATTCCAGCCGTGGGTCCTACGATTACATAAATAAGTTGCGGATGAAGGGTACAAAGAAGGGTTCGTATATGACTTTCAGGATGACGAAGACGAAGAGGCCCAGGGTGCCGCCTACGATGGCGCCGTTGATACGGATCCAGGCCAGGTCTTCACCGACTTTGCTTTCCAGGAAGGCATTGAATTTCTTCTTGTCAAAGCCGGACAACACTTCCCGCACGGCGACGCCGATGAGGGAGTGTTCGTGTTCCAGGATGATTTCACATCCCCGGCGGATCTGGTCGTCAATCCAGTCCTTGATTTCCGGGTACTGGCTGCAGTAGTCGAGGTAATGCATGAATTCCCCTTCCAGGAGATTCTGCAATTTGTCCTTGCCTTCTACGCCGGTGGTGAAATAGGCCTGGCTGGCGCGCTGCGTCGAGGTGAGCCACATTTCTACAGGCAGGGAATCGACGAACTGATCCTGCCAGCGCTGTACCGTGTAGGTCAGCTGGCCATTCATAGCATACATCTGCAGTTCCAGTTTCTGACACAGCCACTGCCGTTCTTTGCCGCCGGCGTGTTCCCACCGTTCCAGCCAGACGATGATGCCCTTCTGCACGTCTTTGGCTACTTTTTTGGTGTCGACCATGCCCGTAAATTTATTCAGGGTCATGATGAGGTGCGGAGCCGTCCGGGATTCGGCCATCCATTCGTCGAGGGCCCGGATGAGGACGGTTTCAAATTCCTTGCTGCGCACGCAGTCCTTGATGAGGCCGATGATATCGGTGAGCATCTGGCTGTCCGGGTCTTCCAGCATGGTGATCATGCGGTCCTGCAAAAAGCTCAGCAGGGGCTGCCGCTTGAGGTAGGTCCGGATATGGGCCGCGATATACTGCTGATTCTTGCTCTGCCGGCCATATTCATAGGCCTGCTGGGCGACTTCAAACAACAGGGTCCGGAATTTTTCCCGGCCGCCGCTGCTGGTCAGCCAGTTCGTGAATTTGTCTACAAAGGAGACGGTATATAATTTGTCTTTCCACATGCCCGGCTGCAGCAGTTTTTCCGACACGACATGGGTCATGCCGTCTATAATCTGCGTGCGGTGGCTGTAGACCAGTTCCGTATGATAGGGAAATCCCAGAGGCCGTTCAAAGAGGGCCGTCACGGCGAACCAGTCGGCAATGCTGCCGATGAGGGCCGACTGGATGACGAAAAACAGCAACTCTCCCAACAGGCCCACTTCGTGGCTGTACCACCACCAGAATACGAGGACAAAGCAGAGGAAAGATAAGGCCAGGATGGCATTTGCCCGCTGACGGTATGTCATATTACCAGCCTCCTTTCAATGCGTACATGGCAAGGAAGATACAAGCGCCCAAGACGGCGCCGACCAGTGAGCCGTTGACGCGAATCATCTGCAGGTCGTACCATACGCGGCTTTCCAGCGCGTCGGCTAATTCCTGGCTGTCGTAGGCCAGTATTTCTTTTTCTGCCGTCGCGCCGAACCAGTTCTGGAGCCGTTTCAGTTCCTTTGCCGCCAGGGCCAGGACCATACGGTTCATCTGTTCTACCTGCAGGTCGCTGCTCTTCCAGCCTTCGAGACGTTCGATGGCGTAGGTCGCGGCGGCGCGGCAGATCCGGTTCTGCCGGTCCGGGTCCTGTACGTAGCGCTGCCACGCTTCTTTCATGTCCGGACGGGAAACGACGTGATGGAACAGGCGCATTTTATAGCTTTCCAGCCGTTCCTGCCAGACCGGATTGACTTCCAGCTGTTCCGCCTGCTGCCAGATGAACTGCAGGGCTTTCTTCCGTTCTTCCGAATCGGGTTTCTTTGCTTCCTGCAGTACGGCCAGGAATTTTTCCTGCAGATTGGCTGCTACCCGTTCGGGGCTGAACATATCACTGGCCAGGGCAGCCTTGACGATGAGGGCATAAACGAAATTGCGGTGTTCGTACTGGCGCAGGGATTCGCGGTAAATATCGGCCATGTACCGTTTGGCCGTTTCGCTCCTGGTCATCGATTCTAGTGTGCAGATGAGAAAATCGAGGAAATCATTTCCCGCTTCCCCGACCAGGCCGGTCTTGAGGGCCTTGCCCATGATAGGCGCTATGCGGATTTTTTCGATGGCGTCGGCCCCCATATCGGAAAAGGCATCGACGATTTTTTTCATGTCCAGGGTGTACAAAAAGGTATTGAGAACGTGCCCCAGGACGCGTTCTGCCGACTGGAATCCTTTTTCCGTATGGAGGTACGAAAGGCCCGCTTCCAGGACGGGATGATGCTTCAGTACATGGTACATGTTGGGGACGGTCAGGATTTCACTTTCGATCATGTGCCGTGCCGTTTCGGCAATTCGTTCTTTGCTGCTGGGAATCAGTGCCGTTTTAAAGGAAATCCCCAGGGGCCGGCGGAACAATGCCGTCACGGCATACCAGTCGGCCAGTCCCCCGATGAGGGCCGCACCGGACAAGTGCATGATGAGTCCTCCCCAGAACAGGTCCCGGAAAGGATAGGAAAAAAGCAGGAGCAGTGCCGCGATAATCAGTATATAATTGGCTATATGACTCCGCGTCTGCCCTGTCGTTGTCTCAAATTGGGTCATTATCGTTCCTCCTCCGGCTCGTGCCGGTCGTATAGTTATGCCGTGTCACCAAAGCAGTTTCGTATCTCCGCTATGGACAGGAATCCACAGGGACTGATCCGGATAAGCCTTGCGGAATGCCTCCGACGGATGCCACGGTGTACCGAAATAGTGCATGGGGACCAGACAGAGCTTGACTGTCACATGCTTTAAAAATTCCCGTACACCCCATTCCCGGGCTCCTTCGAGGCGGGCATCGACGGGGAAAAAGGCCACATCGACCGTAAGGCCGTCCAATTTCTTCATTTCAGCGTCAAACAGGCGTCTGGCGTTTTCATTATTCTCATCGGTGTCGCCATTCCAGTGCCACCAGTTCAGGTCACCGGCATGAAACAGGCTCAGCCCGTCTGTCCGGACCAGGAAGGAACCGCCTTCATCGGTCGAGCCGAACTGGGTCACGATGGCATCGTCGATGCGGCGCGTATCATAGACTTCCATGGAATACAGTTTGTCCTGCGGGGCCTGCCGGAACGGCACGTCCTTGTTGACGATATAGGCCTGGGCTTTATGGGAAAAGTCGATGATATGGCGGTTGAAATGGTCGCCGTGCCAGTGACTGACAAAAAACCACAACGGCTTGTCACCGTCGGCATAGCGGCGCACGACGCGCTGTTCATCCTGATAATAATCAAATACGAGTACTTTCGTCGCTGTCTCTACAGCGAACCCGCTGTGAGCCAGATAGGTCATCTGTATACTCATCGTACCGCCTCCTCAAACGGGTATGTATTGAATTCTCCTTTAATGTATGCATCATACAGCCTGCGCCGTTCACAGCGCAGGTGATAGGCGCTGATGGGCCAGATCTGCGTTCTGCCCTGAAGGCCGCGCCGGGCTATCCACAGCTGTTCCGGATGGAACAGGTCATTATCCAGGAGCAGCAGGTCATGGGTCACGCCCAGCAGCTGGCCCCGGTTGTCTTCCTGATGGACGAAATCACGGATGAGGTGCTGTACGACCGGCGTCATCCAGTAGGAATCCAGGTCGTCGATGATGACCGTACTGCCCTGCCGCATCTGTGCCAGGCCGGCTGCCAGAGCCGCCATCTTGCGCACGCCCGCCGCTTCGTCGGAAAGCCGGCAGGGACGGGATTCACCCCGGCGCCACAACAGGACTTCACACAGACCTCCGCTGTCCGTATAGGAAATGCGGCAGATAGACGAGTCGATGAGCTGCAACAGGGACAGGATGGCTCCTTCTTCTGCCTGCCAGTACGTCTGTTCTACTTCGGACAGGCGCATGGGCATCTGCTGCCAGACCGCCATATCCCGCTCCCGCACAATGTGGATTGCCGCCGCGGCCTGCCGCAGGCCTTCACTTTCCGGCAAAAAAGGCGCCGTCTGGGACAGGATATCTTCACCGCCGCTCACACGGGGCGCATTTCCCGGCCCGTGCCACTCGAGGACTCCCCTGCTGTAGGCATACTGCAAGGTGCCGCCGATGGAAAGGCGTTCCTCCCCGATGCCATCTGCCGTATAGGACAGACTGTATTCATAAGAACGGGCACGGGCTTCATCGTATAGGACGATTGAAAAGGACACGGGACCGCTTCCCGAAGGCAAAAGTGCTGGCGTCCACCCCGTCAGGATGCTGTCGAGCAAAAACTGCAGGGCAATGAGCAGATTCGTCTTGCCGGCGCCGCTGGGACCGAACACCAGCAGAGAGCGCATGATTTTATAATCGGGCAGGGCACGAAAACAAGGTTCATACCGGGTGCCTTTGATACGCGCATGGTCGGAAGGTACGAGGCGCAGTGTCACCGTGTCTGAAAAAGACAGGCAGCCCCGTACGGAAAATTGGACAAGCATATAATATTTCCTCCCTTGGTATTAGTCCTATTATACCACACATCTATAGTAACTTATATATACAGTTGAACGGATACACAAAAAACCTGTTCATAAAGAAAAAGTTACCTTTTTAGTATTTTTTCTGTTTTTCCTATTGACAAATCAAAATGGAAAGTGTACTATAATCGTAAACATTGAGATAGCGATGAGCAAAACAAGTACCTGTAACAACGGTCGTCAGAGAACGCAGGCCATAGGCTGAAAGCCTGCCCGGCACGTATTGCAGCGAATGCCTTTGCGAGCAGAACGGGGGAATCATGAGTATCCCGTTCCGGCAGCCGCCGTTACCGGTACCGAGTGGCAGTTATACTGCAACCAGAGTGGAACCACGGTCCGCCGCCTCTGAACGAGACGGCGGATTTTTGCATCATCGGGGGAAACGGTATCCGCATATACAGCCGCGCGCTCAATGTATACTATTTTTATCCAATTTGTGGAGGGATGTCATTATGGGAAAAATTTATAAAAGCTCTTTGGAATTAGTAGGTCATACACCGCTCTTAGAACCACAGCGTTTCAATAAAAAAGCCGGCGTCAAAGGAAAAGTCCTGGTCAAACTGGACATGTTCAACCCTGCCGGATCTGCCAAAGACCGTATCGCCAAAGCCATGATTGAAGATGCCGAACAGAAAGGCATCCTCAAAGAAGGTTCGGTCATCATCGAACCGACCAGCGGCAACACGGGCATCGGCCTGGCAGCTGTCGCCGCCGCTAAAGGCTACCGCGCCATCTTCACCATGCCGGAAACCATGTCCGTCGAACGGCGCAACCTCATTGCAGCCTACGGTGGTGAAATTGTCCTCACGGAAGGCAAAAAAGGGATGCAGGGCACGGTCGACAAAGCCAACGAACTGGCAAAAGAAATCCCCAACTCCTTTATCCCCGGCCAGTTTACCAATCCGGTAAACCCGAAAGCCCACAAAGAAACGACGGGCCCGGAAATCTATGAAGACACAGACGGCCAGGTCGATATCTTCATCGCCGGCGTCGGCACAGGCGGTACCCTTACCGGCGTAGGCCAGTACCTCAAAGAAAAGAAACCATCCGTCCAGATTGTAGCCGTCGAACCGGCTGATTCCCCGCTCCTGTCCGAAGGCCATGCCGGCCCGCACAAACTCCAGGGCATCGGCGCCAACTTCGTACCGGAAACACTGGACACCAAGATTTACAATGAAGTCTTCACCGTCACGACCGACCAGGCTTATGATACAGCACAAGCCTTCTCCCAGGAAGAAGGCCTGCTTATCGGTATCTCCGGCGGTGCCGCCCTCTATGCAGCTACTCAGATTGCCAACCGCCCGGAAAACGCCGGCAAGACTGTCGTAGCCTTCCTGCCCGATAACGGCGACCGCTACCTGACCACACCGGACTTCATCAAACAAAAGTAAAAACCACCTCATATACTCTACTCCCAGAAAATGGGCTGCCCCAGGAAAGAAACTTCAAGGGACAGCCCATTTTCCATATGTGGGGGAAGAGCTGGTGGTTAGTGGTTAGTGGGAAAGGGATAGTTTTCGGACTCAGATACTGGAACTCAGATGATAAAAGGACCCTTCAGTCAGCAAAGCTGACAGCTTCCCCTCACAGGGACGCCATATTACACAGTTCGTCGAACCGGCTTTTCTATATAAACTTAGCAACAAAGGACCCACGACCGGGGACGGAAAGGGATAGTTTGGAGTTTGGAGTTTGATGTTTGATGAAGAAACCAGTTCGTCAAACCAGCTTTTTATACTAAAATTATCAGCTCTAGTGCCACGACGGCTGGCGTTTTACGTCAGGCATCGTCGGCGGGGCCGTCAGATGCAAGGAGGATGGAGGGAGGCGTAGCGGGGCTACGCTGACTGACGACGACGCCGCAGATGATGGTCCAGCCGGCGAGGCATAGTAAATAAGCCAGACGCCGCGGCACGTCAGGAAACAAGTCCCCGGCCGTGGGTCCTAATTACCACTCTATCAATATCCGCTTTTTGTAATCCCTGTACCTTTTGAGTACTGTCTCATTCGTGTTGACCGCCCGTTTCAGCGACTGGTACGCCAGGGACCGCTTTTCTCCGTAATGATTGGCCAGGCGCAATGATACCGACGTGACGGGAGCCAGCCACCACGTATGGGTAAAGACCGCTGCCGTTACGCCAAGGGCATGGCACACGTAGGAAAGAACGGACCGACGGCCAAATTCATTTCCTTTCCGGTAGTCGGATAATTCCACTTTCCGGGATACGGAATAGGCAATGAGGATATACGGGATGACCGACGGGAACAGGCTGTCGCTCTGCACGGCCTCTGCCGCATCGACGTGTTCCAGCACATACTGGGACAGCTCTTCATTGGAAATACCGCTGTCGATCAGGTGGGCCGACATATCTCCCATCGTTACCTGACTGTAGACTTCATCCGTAGAGACAATATCGATGTGAGGATAACGTTCAAAAGCATTCTCTATATACTGGGCCGATTCCGTCGCTTTGAGCTGCAGTACGTCATTGATGCTGCCATCACTATTATAAATCGCTATATCCCAGCCGGGCTGTGTCGCCGACTGGGCCATTTCGGCATGGCATCCTGCCGGCAGGTGGCCATCGTTCAAATAGTCCGTATAGCGTATTTCAAATAATTTTCCCTTCAGACCGTTTACAAATCCTTCAAGCTGATTTTCATCCATGCTCTCTATGGCACTGCGGAAATCCATATCGGCAGCCTTATCGGGATAGGCCAGCTCATAGGCCTGCTGCAGGTCATCGGGAATCTTCCAGCCCAGCAGGCGCTGCCAGAAATTCGGCAGACTCAGTCCAATGGAATCGAGAATCATATCCCGCTTCGTTTCCCCTTTCAACTGGCTTTTCGCCATGAGATGCTGGATATCCTGATACTCCAGAGATTGTTCGCGCAGCCTGGCGATGAGCATATCAAAATCCCGCTGCCGGTAGGTCAGCCCGCGGACATTCCGTACCATACCCACACTGCCCTTTGCGGCCCCTACGACAACGCCGCCAGCCAATTTCGCCATCTTTTTCTTTTCCATGGATACACTCCCATCACAGATGCACCACCTCAGCGCACCTGTCTGAATTATTTTCATAACGTGCATGCTATGTATGCATTATACCATAGAAATGAAATGACTGCACGATGAAGAAAGGACGACCCATCACCCTGACGAAGACATTGATAAACCGGTTTGCTTTTCGTATAATAAACGTAGAAAAGGTGCTGCCAATCGGTCAGCCCCAAAGGTAAGTTGAAATAATCGCCTACAGTTGGAAGCCGGGGCGATTATTGTTTGTTCAAAACCACAATCAGGAAAATCAAAAGCAAAATGGCAACATTCAGATTATCCACGGGCTCCACCCCATTTCTGGGGCATAATTAATCGCCTTACTTGGCAACACCTTCGTTCAGTATAAAAACGTATTGTTTTTTATCAATATGAAGGGACTGTAACAAAATAATCTTTTAACCCATTTTGTTACAGTCCCTCATGGTATATGAAAGACTCGGTTTATACTGCAGAAAAAGAACAGATACATAGTATGGAAATTGTGTATTTGTTATACATAACCGGTATCATACATATTGAAGATTCATAATTATCTAGTCGTTTAATAATGCTTGACGGACACATTATATACAAGGTACACTTATTAATGAGGTGAAAGTATGAATTATGCATTAAAAATCGGGGAAAAAATACGATCTTGCCGTTTAAGCAAACAGCTAACTGTTAAAGAATTAGCAGAAGAAGCAAAAATAACACCTTCTATGTTAAGCCAAATTGAACGAGGCCAGGCAAATCCTTCTTTAAATACAATTCGCCTTCTTTCTACTGCACTAGATGAACCTATGTTCCGATTCTTTTTAGAAGACACTGATGTGAATGATGATGTAGTAAGAAAGACTAATCGAAAACATATTATTGAAAATGGCATCGATTATGAAATGTTGACTCCAGATATGAGTGGCACGGTGGAATTAATGCAACTTAATCTTCCACCCAACACGTTCTCCTGCCGGGAACCAATGGGACATAAAGGAGAAGAAATTGCTCTAGTAGAAAAAGGTACAGTAGTCATTACAGTTGGAAATAATAAAATTACATTATATGAAGGAGATAGCATCCGCATAAAAAGCAATACAAAACATAGTTGGTATAATCCTGAATCCGATTCCGCTATTGTTATATTCGCCGTATCTCCTCCTAGTTTTTAAAAAGGTTGTGGCAGAAAAGCTTTGAACTTCTCCCCGTCAAGAGGACAATAAAAAATATAAGATTTCTTTAGCCGGCAGATTCGTCTGCCGGCCTTTTTACGCGGCTAAATACAAGGTATGTTTCTCTATCGGTGTTAGGATGCCAAGATTACGTTGCACACGTTTGTGATTGTAATAATAAATATATGCTTCTATGGAACGCATCAGTTCGCACTTGCTGGTAAAACGCCTGCCATAGTACATCTCCCGCTAAGAATGTCCCAGAAACCTTCCATAAGCCCGTTGCAATGAGCTACACGGGACATGCTTTGGGTCATTTCCTGTTTTTCCAACGGGTGGTGAAAATTCCTGTTCGTATATTGCACGCCTTTGTCGCTGTGAAACAGCGGATGGGCATCTGGATTGTCTTTTATCGCTTTGTCAAAGGTCTTGAATACTCAGGGGTTGTCGTTACGGTCACTAATGGCAAAAGATACGATTCGCCTATCATAAAGGTCCGGGATGGCACTCAAGTACATTTTATGCATAACAGAATCCTACTGGGATAAAATGCTTCAGCCTCTTCTGCTTCATATCGCTTTATCCATACTTGTATGGTTGTAGGACTAACTCCACCGTTTCTCCGGTATATCGTTGAGTAATCTTTCCTAACAGGTACACATGGACAAGCTTGATTTTCTTTTCTGCTGTAATTTTATGTTTTTGTGACATGAAAATTCCCCCTATGATGACAGTTTTATTTTTTACTGTCTCTCATAAGGGGGAACATATCACTTCATTTGTGCCACAACCTTTTAAACTAATTTATTGAATATTTTTTAAAGTAGAGTTTCCGCGAATATCTACCTTAATAGGATGATCCACAGTATCTTTTCTAACTCCAATAAGATAACTTGTTAGATTTGCACTAGAACAAGAATGATTCGGGATAATACAAATTTTATCTCCTACCTTTAAATCAGTCATTCCATTTACATGCAATTTTCCTACTTCTTCAGATAATCCCGTTACAGTTAACTCTGGATGTCCTTTAACTGTACCATATCCTTTAATCGATGTATTTCCATGAGCACCTTGATCCAGGCCAAAACATTTTGTTCCTGCATCGCAAATAAATAAATCATCTGATGGATGAGATACTACAGACGCTAAGACATATAAAGCACATTCTGCTTCAGTAGCTGTACGTGTTGACAATTGAATCGTATCATTAAAAATATAATTTCCTGGATGATAAATAGTAATATTCGAATCAGAAATCGCCCCTTCAAATGTTGGAGTAGAACCACTGGAAATAATTTTTAACGTATATCCTGCATTACGAAGTCTTCTCGCTGCCACATCAATAGCCTCTACTTCATCTTTTACATAGTTTGAGATATCTTCATGTGTACAAGCCCCATAAACATGCCCTGGATGAGAAGAAATCCCACAAAATTCCAGATTTTTAAACTCTTTTAATGCATCCGCTAACTCAACGACTTTATCGGGAGCAACGCCAAACCTATGCAACCCACTATCAACTATTATCGTATATTTGACGACAACACCTGATATTGAAGCACTATCGTTTATTAATTTAGCTGCATCGACTCCATCAATACGAATATAAAAAGTATTACATAATTTCGTTAGAGTCAACACCCGAGCAATAGACACATCTGTTGCTACTGGATAAGCATACATAACATTTTTCATGCCTGCTTTTATCATTGCTTCTGCTTCATCCAAATTTCCACACAGAAATCCGGTGCAGCCGTATTCCTGTTGTAATTTAGCTAATTCAGTACTCTTGTGAGTTTTTATCATGGGCCATATTTGTTTTTTATGCTTTTTAGCCAAATTACAATATTTTGTTAAATTATGTTCCATGTAATCCATGTTAACCAGAATCGCCGGAGTTTGTAATTCCGTAATCTTCATATTAACTACCTCTTTTCTCTTTAATCATAGGAATATGAGCCACAAAATATATACGCAAAGCAATGATGTAAAAGCCTGCAAGACGCTAATAAACGGAAATACACGATAAGCAATTTCCGGTTTCATACCCGATGTTGTCGTTACAACCCAGAAGAAGTCATCATTCCCATGAAAAATCATAAATCCGCCGGATGCACAGGCTAACATAGCAATAACTAATCCAATAGGAGTATTAAACCCTAATACATCTACAAGTGGCAACAACATAGAAGCTGCAGTAATCATTCCAACAGTACCAGATCCAATGGCTGTACGGAAAATGGCTCCAATGGCAAATGGTACCAAGATTCCTAATGATACACCTGAGAAATAAGTCGTTACTATTCCTTGAATATCCGACATCTTTAAAACAGTGGCAAACGCACCACCAGCGCCAACAATAAGTACGATTTGCCCAGCCGTCTTTAATGCTTCTCCAAATTCGCCATCAAAAGTCCATACAGTACGGTCATGGGGACGTACTGTCATGTAAGACAGAAAAGCAATAAGTAGCCCAATCATCAAAGCTACAACTGTATTTCCCAAAGAAAAGAATATATTATACAATAAACCGTCTCCAAACGGTTTTGAATTTAAAGAAGCTACAGTCCGCAATAACATAAGAATAATTGGTAAAATGATGGGAGCAAATGATGCAAACGCACCAGGTCTTTTATGCCCTGCTTCTGGAGATACAATCTCTTCCAATTCATCAGGCTTGAATTTATACTTTTCACCTAAAATTTTACCTGCAAAATGGGCTACTAGCACAACTGGTATCGAAACAATCATACCTAAAACAATGACCATTCCTAAATCAGCTCCCAATATACCAGCCACTGCCAGCGGTCCCGGTGTAGGCGGAACCAGCATATGAGTTGCATGTAACCCCATAGCTAACGCCACTGCCATAGTGGTCATACTAACTCCCGTATCTCTCGACATCCGTTTGGCAAGAGGTGCTAAAAGGACAAACGCCGAATCACAAAACACAGGAATAGATACAAAGTAACCTGTTATTGCCAATCCTAAAGAAGCATGTTTCTTCCCTGTAATCTTGAGAATAGTATGGGCCATCGTTTCAGCTGCCCCGCTCTTTTCAAGTAATCCACCCATAACTGTGCCAATAGCAATGACAACACCTATCCCGGCTATAGTACCACCTAACCCTGTAGCGTAATTAGTCATTATGTCATTAATATTGGCACCAATCATAAGCCCAAAACTAATAGCAGCAATAGTTAACGCAAAAAAAGGATGAAGTTTCACTTTTATAGTGAGGAAAATCAAAATTAAAATAGCAATGATGATACACGAAACAATAATAAGCGCATTACCATCCATAATCTTTCCCTCCTTTATTTAGTTGTAAAATTCATATTATTTCCGATCTTCGCGCGCGCATGTAATTAAATATTGTTTAATATTATTTAATTACATTTTATACTTTTTATTATACACATCATTGATAAAATGTCAATTAATTTTAATTAATATAATTAAATATTTGTCGTATACATTATTAATTAAGAATACAATAATACAATGACTGGACCAATGGCATTAGACTGTACAGCCGGTCCGACCATCATGCCCAGGCCCAGAGTAATCGTCCAGATGAGGGACAGCCATTTCCATTTCTTTTCCAGACCGTTTTTGATAAACCCGGGAAATCCGCCGTGCCATTCACCCGTATCGGGATTTTTTCACGATAGGCTACGGCCAGCGTCACTTCTGAGAACTTGACGATGAGGCCCAGCATGGCGATGAACCACATCCAGAGCCGTGCAGGCTGCCTTGAAGGGATTGATATTGCCTTCTCCGGAGCTTTTATCAAAGACTTTGCCGAAATTTTCTTTCATGATGAGCCCGAAATGGCGGAACTGGAAAAACCGGAGCCGGACCGTCATGTAAACCGCTACGAATGATGTCAGTATCAGGATAGGCCAGCCCCAGATGACATCGGCAATGGCCATCATGCCGCTTATGATACTCTCGATGATAAACATACATATTCCCCCTTTTGCGGTACAAAAAAGGCCTCCTGCAGAGTTTACCCTGCAGAAGGCCTCGTTGCCCAGCATATAAGTTTTCATCCCGCCATCAACATGATGAATGAGATGGTCATACTATACTATCTATTTTTCTGTTTGTCAATATATTCATCATATATTTTTAATTATTTTCATTTAATTATTTAAATAATAATGTGTTCGTTTTACGTGTTTTCTTTGCGAAGAAGCGTGAACCCTGTCTCGTAACCCTGCTGAACCGCCGTGGCAATCCGTCCCCCGCCGGCTGCATCGCCGATGACTCGTACTATATCAAACGCTGTCCGGAAGGCATCGACCGTATCCTGCCTCGGTGCAAGACCCATAGACAAGATGACCGTATCGGCTGGGAGGATTACCTGCTCATGATCGCTCAGCCGTTCCAATGTCACCGTATGTTCCTGAACTGAACGAATGCTGTGACCCGTGTAAATATCCGGATGATACTGCGTAATGCGGCTCATTTCATCATTCAGGACAGCCGGGAAAATAGCTCCGCCGATGACAGGCATCATTTCAACCAGACTGACCGGGTGATGGTCCTTCAAAAGCACAGCTGCCGTTTCCAGTCACGTAAGGCCTGATCCGATAATAACAGATTATCCTTGTACGGCAGCCTTTCCCTGTAATACGGCTTCTGCCGTAACGACATGGGGAAGGTCGAATCCCGGCAGAGGCAGGATCCGTGATCTGGCCCCACAGGAAACGACGACGGCTGCCGGATGTTTCCCAGGACCCGTTCCTGGCAATAAAGACAGCCGATGCACTGCCGGATTTTATCACTGCGGCCTGTGCGGGCCTTTTCGATAAAATCCGGATCGGCCAGCTGGGACCGGCCCAGTCCGACAAAATCACAAACGCCTTTTTCG